>Ga0209092_10005191_pt1 | contig 10586 bp, 8 predicted proteins | sample FraStrMetagenome_FD_187446 | JGI IMG/M metagenome (GOLD analysis project Ga0209092, IMG submission 187446) | Marine eukaryotic phytoplankton communities from Arctic Ocean - Fram Strait ARC3M Metagenome (SPAdes) (version 2) | ecosystem: Environmental > Aquatic > Marine > Oceanic | place: Fram... | reverse complement strand
GGATTGTGTAGGGAGCGCGCAGGATCCTTTGCTTTTCAAATAAGTGTGCTGCTAGAGGAGTTTTATAAGACATATATTAATCCTTAAGAGGTTGCGCCCATATTAGTTTATAGACATATATATATATATATATATATACATATATAGATGTGTCTATACACATAGTTATAGATTTAAACGCACACTAGTTATAGCTCGTATAGGGGGGGTCACATTGCTGAACCATTTTTAAAAACTCCGTATGTTAGGTGAAAAGTTAATAAGCCTGTGAAAGTCTCATTAAGATCCATAAAAGAAGCCTAGTTTATTCTATAAAATAATGGTTTGTCAATCCATTGATCTTCTATTTGAAGGGTCTCTAATCACCCCCCCCCTAGATATGTAAATATACTCTCATAAATGAGATGACACCTAATCTAATTGGCAAGTACCTTTTCCAAGCAATATTTATTAGTTTGTCGTAGCGGTAACGCGGGAAAGTGGCTCGAATAATAATCCACATCGAGGTAATAAGTAAGGACAACAGTGCTGTAGAAATACTGAATATCTCTTTGTTGAGAAAAAATACAATAGAAAATGTTGAAAACAGAATAATACTGGCGTACTCCCTTAAGAAAATTAATACAAACCCAATAGATGCATACTCGATGTTAAATCCTGACACAAGCTCAGACTCTCCTTCAGCAAAATCAAAAGGTGTTCGGTTTGTCTCCGCTAGTAGTAAGACTACTCAAATAACAGCCGTAAAAGGGACTACTGAAACACCTCATAGAAAGCTCCCAATATGATCTTTTATGTTTATACTTATAAATAGAACTATAAACTGTATAATAACAAGAGCTAAGCTGATTTCATAAGAAATAGTTTGAGCCACTCCTCGGATTGAGCCCATTATTGCGTATTTTCTATTAGAGGCTCAACCTCTCAGTAAAATAGGGTAGACTCCTAGACTTAACACTATAAGAACTGAAATAATTCTCAGAGGCCAATTTCTAGCAAACCTATTCAAAGGGAGAATAGTTCATATAATAACTGAGATGATGAGTATAAAGACAGGGGATATAGAGAAAAGTTTTCAATTTACGTTAGAGTTAACCTCAAACTGTTTTACAAAAAGTTTTACTGCATCTCTAAAGGGTTGAAAAACTCCCGCAAATGAAATCTTATTTGGACCTAGCCGGAGTTGTGTGTAACCAAGAATTTTGCGCTCCAAAAGGGTTACAAAAGCTACATTAATTAAGACGGGTAGAATAGTAACCAAAAATTTTATTAAAATTATTAATAAGTGCATATAAAAGTAAATTTAATTGCACACTTTACAAACTTAAATTAAATTAAGCTATAGAAAATCAAAATTTCTAACTATTTGTAATAAAACTTAACGGAATTTAACCGCTATTAATTATGATTAGAAGTCAAATTATTGTCATTAGTTTTTAAAACACAGAATAGGCATTCTTTGTAGAAATTAAAAGTTTCTAGCTCAATAATGTTTTATCTGGAAACTTAAAGTGCTAAACTGTAAATTTAGAAATGCGCAATCTGCTCAGATAATAAATCTTTTATTTCTCCTTTATTGACCATTTTAGCCTTCGTTATAAATTTATTAAGAATTTTGTTTGGTCTAACCTCAAATTCATTTATCTTAATTTGATTTAGTATAGAAATTAGGATATTTAGTTTTTTGATTATTCTTCTTCTTTATCAGCACAATTTGAGAAACTCCCATGTTGTAAAATATTTTATGTTTCAATCATTCAGCTCAGTGGTACTCATTGTATCCTTATGTAAGGGGATATTATTTAATGACATAATTTTTTTGGTCACTATAATAAAACTAGGCGCAGCCCCTTTCCACATGTGGTTTATAAGTATCGTAAAAACCATCAGTCTGAGGCATTTCTTTTGACTATCTGTCCCCCAAAAAATCATCCCTTTACGGCTTGTGCAGGTTATGCCTCTTCCAAGGTCAAGTTTTAATAAGATTTTACTGGTCAGGGTAGTGTTAGCTAGTCTACATATAGTTACGCAGTTTAAATTTATGAAGATACTGGCAGCCTCTTCAATTTATATTACACCTTGAATCTTGTTTTGTTTTTTTACATCTGATGTAGTTAGCTGAATATTTTTTACAGCCTACTCTACCTTCCAAGGCTTGACCCTTATAGTAGTGTTTAAGATAAAAGCTAAAGCTGACCCCCTCAATAATAGGCGAAGTAGCGTAGGCTACTTTAGAATATTTATTCTAGTGCTCATAATGGCGGGGTTCCCGCCTAGGCCTTTATTTTTTATAAAACTGAGAATTTTGAGACAACTATTACTGGCTAAGTTTGGGATTTCCGCAATTTCACTTATAGTTATCGCTAGGGTTAGCATATATACTTACCTTAATATAATTAGGATAGGGGTGTTAATAGGTTCTAGGTATCAAATAGTAAACTAGCAATTTTGGCACTTAATAAGCGCCTATCCAAATTTATAAGTTTCTCCTGACACAGTAAGTTAATAAAACTTTAAAATTTCAAATTTTACAATAAGACGCACATTCTTTTGTGTCGAGGGTGGGGTCACATTTACTTTTTTAGCACACTTATACTCTTAGCTTTTCTACTTTCTTTAATCTTTCTCCTCTTGGGAAAGCTAGTCTCGAAAAAGTTGACTTTTGACCGCGAGCTGCAAAGGCCGTTTGAGTGTGGTTTTAGAACATATAATGATTTCCGTTTAAAATTTAGACTCCATTTTTTTTTAGTAGCATTAGTGTTTATCATCTTTGATGTAGAACTTATTATTATATTTCCATATTTTATCAGTATAAACGTGGTCACACCTTTTATAAGAGCGGCGTTATTAAATGTTGTATTATTTCTTTTAACTCTTGGGTTATTAAATGAGTGGAATCAAATGATTTTAGAATGAATAAAATAACTTTTAGTAGCTAGCCCTAAAAATCTGTCTCTTGTCGGGGTATATTCACAAAGTAACTATGCGAAAATTCAAAGCCTTAAGTGTAGTGGTAATTTGAAATTACACAAGATCTGTGGCGTAATCTTATTATTTAATTATTATTTTATCCGTGTACAAACATTCTTTAAAGATGGGAGCGTGTTTTAGTTTTGTACTATTAACATCATTTAGAATAATGTTAACCCTCAATAAAAGAGGACAAAAGTTTTTGTTTATAAATCTGGGGGATTTAAACTCTCTCAGGATAGAAATTTCGTTTATGGTGGACATCTTTACCAGAGTGTTTCTTCTTACTGTCTCACTAATTAGCTTGGCCGTTTTTACTTTCAGTTTTAGATACATGAGACCTCAAAAATTTTTTGGCCGGTTTCACGTCCTTTTAATAACTTTTGTTATTTCAATAATTCTACTTATTATTTCTTCAAATTTAATTTTTACGTTGGTAGGATGAGATGGTTTAGGGGTTAGCTCATACTTGTTAGTAATTTACTACGGTAGCACTAAATCTTATAACGCTGGTATACTAACGGTTATGACAAATCGTTTCGGAGACGTTCTACTACTTATGAGAATAGGAATACTGTTAAATATAGGATCATGAAGTATTCTGCTATACAAGGAGTTTTTGTACGTTGACAGCGTTTTAAAAATCTTATTAATTACGGGATCTTTTACTAAAAGAGCTCAAATTCCTTTTAGGGCTTGGCTACCCGCAGCTATAGCCGCACCTACTCCAGTCTCATCATTAGTACACTCCTCGACTCTAGTGACAGCAGGCGTTTACTTAATATTCCGCCATTTTTATGAGGCCGGAGACACCGCTGAGTCTTTTATAGTAATGGTTATTGGCCTCTCAACTATAACTTTGGCTAGCTTATCAGCTCTTAACGAAAAAGATATAAAAAAGATGGTGGCACTGTCAACTTTGAGTCAATTGGGTCTTATAATTCTAAGTATTGGTACTGGCTGGGTATTTATAGCCTTTTTTCACTTAGTTACTCACGCCTTTTTCAAGGCTATAATATTTATTAGAGTAGGAAACATAATTCACTCTAGGCAGCTTTACCAATCAATAAAAAATACAGGAATGATACTTTTTTCTTCTCCATTTAATAGCTCTACTATTATTCTTGCTAGAGCTAGCCTATGTGGAACTCCTTTTACAGCAGCATTTTTTTCCAAGGAACCCATTATTGAGATAAATATCTACAATAATAGAACGTTAGGAATAATTACTTTTACTTTATTGAGCTTAATCATAACACTACTTTACTCTTCACGCTTAATAAAAATGGTTTTAGTCTATTTTAATACGATGACCCCAAAGACCCACATTTGTGAAGGTGACACAAGCTTAAATAAAGGGATTTTTCTCCTTTCACTGCCTTCATTCTCGAGAGGCTCGGTTATAGCAAGGTTACTGTACCTCAAGCCAACGAATTTTTTATATAATCTAAGAGTGAAAATTTTTATTTTTTCTTCTTTTTTTATTATTTTTTGTATTTTAATTATAAAAAATTACCCAGTTATTAATTCTGGTTTGGTGTATTTATTTCCCATATGGGGACTAAGATTGTTTTCTGGGTCTGTGTTTAATGGGTTAACATTTTATGCTTCATTTAATTTAAAAGCTTCAGGTTTTAGCAGACCCTTATCTCTATTTAATAGGCTAAGAATTATTAGACTTATAAGATTTTCTAGTCTATATAGTAGATATATAGTTTATCGAATTATTGTGTCTATTCCATTTTTTTATATTTTGTTTAGCATACTGTATTACAAGTTATTGCGGTGAAGTAGATAAAATTCAGCTTGCGTGTGTTTACCCCCCCTAGTCTAATTCAAACGTTTGGTTATTGTCTATATAGGTTGAAGTCATGGCACTTACCTGTCTACCTTGTAGCAAATAAGAACATAGATACGGTTAGAAAGTGTAGGGGGTTATAAGCAACTGCAGTTTTACCAACTAAAATATTTTGACTTCAAGAATTGTTTACTAATAAAATAGTTACGCAATATTAAAACGTACTAGGCTACGTATTTTAATTCAAGAAGTAGAAGTATTAACCATACTACACCCAACCCAAAAAAAATAGGGGGTCTTGCAACTTCTAATAACAGCATATCAATGTGCTTATTTTTAATTAATGAGTAGGGTGTAACTTATTCCGTAAAAATTAAGCTAACTTACAGCCCTATCCCATTTTTGTGCCGACTAATGTGTCACTTTATAAATTATTCTACAAGAAAAAATAAGCTCGTGATGCTAGTTAACAACTCTTTGGTTGAGTTACCGACACCTAGGAGTATTAGGTATATGTGAAATTTTGGATCCTTACTAGGCATTTGTTTAGTGATGCAAATTATTAGCGGGCTATGACTGGCTGCCCACTACAATTGCGATGTTACGGTAGCTTTTTTAAGGGTTGATTTTATTATACGTGAAACTTCTATAGGTTGAAGATTCCGCGCTTTTCATAGAAACGGGGCCAGGATATTTTTTGTATTTCTATACATACATATAGCTCGAGGTTTGTATTATAGATCATTCAACTTTAGCCATGTCTGGCTCATTGGGTGCACTATTCTCCTGCTTACTATGGGAACGGCTTTCCTGGGTTATGTTCTCCCTTGAGGACAAATAAGATTCTGAGGAGCCACAGTGATTACCAACCTAATTTGTGTGATTCCAAAACTAGGTGTGATTCTGGTTAACATTTTTTGAGGGGGTTTTGCGGTGGACAACACGTCCCTCACCCGATTTTTTACTTTACATTTTTTACTTCCATTTTCAATTGTAGGGGTAAGAGGGTTACACTTATTCTTTTTACATTTAAGGGGTTCTAGTAACCCATTAGGTATAGTTTTGAACAGAGACAAGGTAAAATTTAACCCTTATTTCTCATGAAAAGATTTGCTAGGAGCTATCTTTGTGGTTCAAGTTCTATTAGGGGTTGTAATATTTTACCCCTGACTGTTAGGGGATCCTGAAAACTTTATTAACGCTAACCCTTATGTTACTCCTATCCATATTCAACCCGAGTGATATTTCTTATTTGCCTACGCAATTTTACGTAGCATTCCTAACAAGCTAGGAGGCGTAATTGCGTTGGTGGCTTCAGTGGCGATCTATTATAGTATACCTTTTATTAATTCTTCCATAAGGAAAAGTAAATTGTTTTTACCCCTCAATAAATCGCTATTTTGGTTTCTTGTCGCCGTTATTGTATTATTAACCTGGATTGGAGCACGACCTGTAGAAAATCCTTATATTATCACTGGACAACTATTGACAGTGCTCTATTTTAGATGATTTATGCTCAACTCAAGAGCATTAAGGTGCTGACTAAAACTAGTTTAATTTCTTATTATAAAATTATTTATAACTTCCAATTATAAGATCTTCGGAGGAATTACCTTTGGTGGCAGATTAGTGCAATAAATTTAGAATTTATATATAGGAACACCCCTCTAAAGGAGTTTTCTTTGGCAGATAAAGTGCAACAGTTTTAAGAATTGTAAATAATGATTCATTAAGAAAAGTGTAAAACATTAGTTCTTTTATGTAGTTTCAAGCTACAATTTTTATAACACTTTAAGCTTTTTTAGTATAAGAAGTACATTAATTTGCAAAATTAAAAGTATAAAATATAAGCTATAGATTTGTCAGTCTCAACTCAAGCTCTTTATTTATTATCCGAGTCACGACTACCAAGAGTGACATACCCACACATGCACCGCCTACCATCACTACTATAAGTATAAACAGTAAAGCCCTAGACGAGGATAGATACCTAATTTCATAAAGTATGCTTGCGTAGACCATCACTATAAAAACTTCAAGTGTAATTAAGTAGTTTAAAAAGTGGTTGCGAGAAAAGATTAATTTTATCATCAGCAACACTGAGGTTCTCAAAAGAATATTAACACCTATAAATATACTTTTAGACACTCTTATAATGAGTAGCTGAGCCATTACTACGATCCTTATGAAGTAAATATTAATCAGTTTTAAGACTTAATCTAATTATTACAACTGGCTACGCCACCTTTGACACCACAAATCAATATTCTTTTTGAACTAAGCTATAATTAAACCACCCCTAAACTTACTCGGTATCCCTATAAGAATACCCCCCCAGATTATTAGCTTTGTGGGTATTAAGATAGATTGAGAGCATGCGTATAAAATTAATTAGTAGTTTAGTTTAATGTTGACACATTAATAAATATTCTTGTTAGTTTGTCTCTTCGCAGGTAAAGCTATCTTGGCTTATTTGTATTAAATCAATTATGTGCGAAGATACCCCTTCCTAAGATTAAAACTTTAATGGGCCTTCGCTAATTTGCACTAATTTTACTACAATAAACAACCTAGAAAGAATTAGTAAAACTATTACACACAAGACTCCTGCTCTGCTACAGCAAAAGTTTAATCAAACCGGTGTAGTATAATAATGGTTTGTGTTTAACAAAAATACCCAAGATAATGTTGATAGGGCCACTAGTGTAATTGTGAGAAACACCACTTTTTGTAGCTTAATCATTAGTTTAAATACACTATCTATTGAAGAAGCGTAGATAAAAACAATTATTATCCCCCCTAAAAATATAATTACTAAAGTATAGGTCACCCATACACAACCTACTCTATGTAAAGTCATCCTTAAGGTGAATGAAAAAATTACGAGACCAAGACTTATAATAAAAGGAGATTTGGATATTAGCACTAATAAAATTGAACAACTAAGTAGTAAAAGAATTATGATTGGAGACGTCTAAGGTAGATAAGGAATTCCTGAAGTTTTACACACCATCCTGAACGGGTTAAAAACCTTAGCAGGGACTCCTGTAACTCCTCTATTATTTAACGTTTAATAACGTATTAAGCGCAAAGCTAATCTGGGATTGGTTAATGTAACAGCATAAGACCTTTTATTTTTAAAGCAAAGTTTATACAAATAAATTTCAGTTTTTGAAAATGATAAGTGGCTACGCTCATGCAACCATAAAGACATCGGAACACTTTACTTATTAACAGGAGTATGAGCTGGCATAATCGGGACCAGAATAAGAGTCATCATCCGAATTCAACTTTCTTACCCAACGGGATTTTTGTGTAACGAACAACTTTATAATGTAATCGTAACGGCTCATGCCTTTATTATAATCTTTTTCATAGTTATACCTATTTTAATTGGTTGTTTTGGTAACTGACTAGTGCCACTAATAATTGGCTCTCCAGACATAGCTTTTCCACGATTAAATAACATGAGTTATTGGCTACTTGTGCCTGCTCTATTTTTGCTTTTAGTTGGCTCTATAGTCGAGTCTGGGGCTGGCACTGGTTGGACTGTTTACCCGCCTCTGAGTTCTTATATTTTTCACGGGGGAGCATCTGTGGACTTTACAATTTTTAGCCTCCACCTAGCCGGAGTCTCTTCTCTCCTGGGGGCAGTAAACTTTATTAGCACGGTTTTAAATTTACGGGCATTAGGTATGTTAATAGATCGCATACCTTTATTCCCATGGGCAGTATTTATTACTGCTATTCTGCTTCTTTTGTCACTTCCCGTTTTAGCAGGAGCTATCACTATACTCTTGACAGATCGAAATTTAAACACGTCTTTTTATGATCCTATAGGCGGGGGTGACCCTGTCCTCTATCAGCACTTGTTTTGATTTTTTGGGCATCCTGAGGTTTACATTTTGATTCTTCCAGGATTCGGCCTCATTTCTCACATTGTTAGTCAGGAGAGCGGGAAAAATGAACCTTTTGGTGCTCTAGGGATGATCTATGCTATAAGAGCTATTGGAGTATTGGGTTTTGTTGTTTGAGCTCACCACATGTTCACGGTGGGTATGGACACAGATACTCGGGCATACTTTACCACCGCTACAATAATCATCGCAGTTCCCACTGGCATTAAAATCTTTAGCTGGGTGAGCACGTACCACGGAGCTAAGCTAACATTTAACCCTTCCAGCCTATGGGCTTTAGGCTTTATTTTCTTGTTTACTGTCGGTGGGCTAACAGGTATCGTGCTTTCTAACTCAAGCTTGGATATCGTACTACACGACACCTACTACGTTGTAGCCCATTTTCACTATGTTTTAAGAATAGGAGCTGTGTTCGCCCTTTTAGCAGCCTTTGTGCATTGATTCCCTTTAATTACCGGATTAGTTTTAGATCCTTATCACTTAAAAGCTCAATTCTACTGCCTTTTTATTGGGGTAAATCTGACCTTTTTTCCTATACATTTTTTAGGATTATCAGGGATACCTCGACGGTACGCTGACTACCCCGACAGTATGTGGGTATGAAACTACTACTCTAGAATAGGCTCTATAATATCTTTTTTTGCTATTATTTACATGATTTTTATTATTTGAGAGAGATTAGTGAGCCAGCGACCAGTTTTATCGCTTCACAACTCAAACTCCTCATTGGATTTAATCCAATGTTGTCCTCCTTTTGATCACAGCTACGACTCGGTCCCTGTAATTTTTATTAAGTAACACCCAAATTTAGTAGTAATAAAGCTATATGAGCAATCAACTTATGGACGTAATTAAATTTAAAAATAATAAATTATTGACTTCAGCTAGGGTTTTTAGATGGATTTGATCCAATTATGGAGGAATTCATTTTTTTCCACGATTTTACAAATATGATTCTTATTTTTATTATCACTTTTGTTGGTTACATAATGATTAGCATGTTGTTTAATAGTATTATTTTTAAAGGATTGCTACACGGTCAAGTTATTGAATGTATTTGAACCACTATTCCTGGATTAATTCTTATTCAGATTGCCTTGCCTTCCCTTTCACTACTCTATCTGATAGAAGATTCACCCTCACCGAATTTAACTATTAAGGCTATTGGTCATCAATGGTATTGAGAGTATGAATACACGGACTTTTGAGCGGGAATAGAAGTATTTACTTTTGATTCATACATAATCCCTGAGGCGGAGCTAGATTTAGGGATGTTTCGCCAGTTGGAGACAGACAATCGTATTGTAGTCCCCATATTAAGAAAAATTCGCGTTCTAGTATCAAGCGCGGATGTGTTACACTCATGAACTATCCCGTCATTAGGAGTAAAGGCAGATGCAATCCCAGGTCGGGTAAATCAACTAAATTTTATTAGTATGATACCTGGAGTACTCTATGGCCAGTGCTCAGAGATCTGCGGCAGTCAACATTCCAACATACCAATTTGCATAGAAATATTAAGGCTTAAAGATTTTAACCTGTGAGTGATAGCTAATACTGTTTAGTTGTTAATAACTCTAGCTATCCCATAATAGTTTATTATAATATTTAGTTTCGACCTAGGTTAAGAGTTGAGAAACTCGTAAACTTATATAAGGATACACAAAAATAATTAAATAAGCGGGTGTAGGCATCTATGTGCACATATTTGTAAATATACATATATATACATATATATATATATATGTACATACGCATATCTACCCACATATGCTTACAGGTGTACATGTTTATAGATACGCTTACACCCGCGTGCGAGCTGTTTTCAAAGATAACCACATTTGTATAAAGATCTCCCCCTTTTTTTAGGTTTTACCCCTCGACGTGAAATAGAAATAAAT
>Ga0209092_10005188_pt1 | contig 10591 bp, 6 predicted proteins | sample FraStrMetagenome_FD_187446 | JGI IMG/M metagenome (GOLD analysis project Ga0209092, IMG submission 187446) | Marine eukaryotic phytoplankton communities from Arctic Ocean - Fram Strait ARC3M Metagenome (SPAdes) (version 2) | ecosystem: Environmental > Aquatic > Marine > Oceanic | place: Fram... | reverse complement strand
CAATCGGCACTGGCCTAAATTATTTGTAACTCTTAAAGCCTTGTTTGAGATGAGGGACTTGATAATTATCTCCTTATCCATACTATTTCCGAGGAAGTCAATGGTTAAATCATTGCCGGGAAATTTTAACACGAGGTCTGTCTTGGATCGTGGATATTCAACTTTGCTTTTCCACTGGATGACTGAAAGTTTATCAGGCAAGTGTAAAGCATGCAGTTGTCCATGATCTTGGAGTAGGCGTCTTCCTTCATTTGGTTTGCTAGGGTCAGGTGCTACCTGGAGGATAACACCCTCCTTAGACGATCCGAAGTCGTTAGCTCTGCTCTACAAGCTCTTGATAACTTGATATAATCCTTCCAGTTTATAATCCTTAAACTTCTGCGTTGCTTTTTTTCAGTAGTTCCACCCTGGTTTGGATCCAAGATCAATCACACCCTGGTTTAACTGTCCTGAATGACGACTTAAAGGAATACTTAAAGGTTCACTTAATGAATAGTAATCTGACATCTGTGAATTGAATAAATGTAATCTACAGATCTTGTACTTAACTTATGACGGCGCAGAGGAAGCGTGTGATTAAAGCTGGAGATTGCACCTGGGTTGGGTACAACTTATCTCCAGTGGCTCTTCGATTGAATACTGCGCCAGGAGCTCGGCGCAGTGCAATACTGAAGGGTATTTAAAAGTAAAAGGTTTGTAATTGCTAGTAGCGATTAATTGCTATTAATTGTGATCTTCATTACTAAAAGGGTGTCAAGTGATAAAGATACCTTTCCAAAGGTATCTCTTAGGGGTATATGTTGTCATGATTAAAGTTCAAACCTTTCCACCCTACGTGCGTACTTGAACGTCAAAGTGAACTTGTACGTACGTTTGTAGGTGGTTCTCATTCGAGAATATGCGAACTCCCATATTCGAACAATTATCACTTTTCAGAAGTCCAAGTCCATGTTAATTAAAAGTTTTTAGAGAATATGTTCATCTAAACATTACAAGCCGCAACATCATATGTGTGGTGCATGCAAACAAATTTAATTAATTATTTTTAAAATCATCAAAAGGTAGTCTTGCGTAAAAATATTGTATTCTTGTACATGTATCGGAAATTGTATTGCTCTGTTTGAAAAGTATATTTATTACCGGTTTGTGTGTATTTCGACGGAAAGTATCGTCAAGATCATGCGTTGGAACCTTAAATATAAAAGAAAACTGGAGCGTTGGGAGACTCGAGAATCGATTATAAAGGAAACACAAGACGTGTCTTTCCCCTCAATTTTATTCCATTTCCATTTGTATTTGTATTTGTATTTGTATTTCGAATGAAATCAACTCAGATTCTATTCTCGTAAAGAGCCATGAGCTTGAAAAATGAAAGAGAAACCCACATGGGAGGTCAGAACGGATACTTTTCACGTTACGTTCATATTGACGACAAGTCATCATCACATGAGGAAAAATCGTATGACGGAAGTGCAACAACTTACTCTGGAAAATCTTATCATCTTGCAACATTTGATCCGAAGTCGAGAATATCAATCGATGGAATAGATGTCCTAACTTTGGGCGCTTTTGAGTTTATCAAGACAGTCAACGAATTTGGTGAACAGGATTTTTCGGACTGTTGCATTATCGTGAAGCAGAGTGTATCGTGTCGTGAAGTGTTATCGATGGAAAATATGAATTTCAACATGAAATCTGATTTCCCAAATGTTGGTGGAGATTATAGCCCCCGTCGTTGGATAGCATTGGTCCCACAAGGGAAAGTGAATGGTCTTGATGTCGATAGTGACATTGTAGCGAATGAATGCAGCTTTCAGACCTATTTAAGAAAATTATTGATTCAAAAGAAGTTTATTGAAGCAATCGGTGCAATGAAAGAAATGAAGAATACTATACGAAATAAGCACGATGGCGATTTGCAACATCTTCTCGTTCCCATTGATCAAAATATTGGTAACATTTTCCTTAGATTGGGAAACTTCAGGCAAGCGATAAAATATTTTCAACTATCAAAAACAGGATGGAAATTACTTGGAAGTGCGAAAAATGCTGAGCAAATCATCGTTTGTTTGAACAAAGAGGGACTTGCATGGTTTGGGATTGAGGAGCTTGTCCATGCATCAGCTAGGCTTAATGAAGCTGCAGAACTATGTAAACATTCGCAAGGCACGACTCAATCTCTTGGTAAGATATTGAGCAATTTGGGATGTGTTCTTTATAAGATTGGCAAAGTGAAGGAGGCGATGAATTTATTTCTCCGTGCTTCTTTAATGTCGAAAGCAAAAAGATTTTCTGAAAACCAGTCGATTGTGTTACTTGATCATTCTATATTCCTCGGGAATTACGCCTGTTCTGCACTGAAACTGAATAAATTTCATTTAAGTGAAGCACCTCTCAAAGCAGCAATATCAGTAAGTTATTACGTAAATTCAACTGAATTTTAATGCTTCTACCGGTAGTTTAGTGCTCACATTTTTATTGGCAGCTTCAAAGAAGATTTTTAGATGAAAGCAATTATCTTTTACAAAAAATGTTCGAAAATCTTGCTTATTTTGAATCAAAAATGGAAAATCCTTGTTTTGAAACATACGAACAGTTACTTCTACTGAATATAAACAAGTACGGGGAGACTCATGTCAAAACAGCTTTAGTCATGGGGAAACTAAGTATTGCTCACGTATCGGCCGAAAATTATGATAAAGCTATTTTTTATCTGAGGGGCCAGTTGAGGTGTCAAGAGGCAAACTTATCTCCCGATCATCCAGATGTCCTTGATACGAGGAATACAATACAAAGGCTTGAAAAAATTGTTGTCAGAATGAGTAATGATTACAAGGATCAACAACTTAAAGTTGAAACATTGCTCACAAATTCATTAATTGAAACAACCATTCAACTTGAACGTTTGCGAAGTATCGCATAATGATAGGTTGTATAGAAATCGAACATACGATAAGTATGATCGGTTCATGTACATATCATGTTCTACCGTAGTAACGAAGAAAGTAGGAAAGCATTCATTTTTCTAGTATCTGTCACTGTATCCTACCGAATATTAATGGGTTATAGGTAAAACTTTGAAAGTCTGCTCTTGCTTATGGGACGAGGCATCGAATGAACTCTCATCACCGTGTAGTCTCGTCTTCAATATTCATCCATCAGTACGTGGCCATCCTATTCACCTTCCCTTCCATAATTCGAGCTCTGCAGGAATTAATTAGTTTTGAAATTTGTAGTCTAAACAATAGTATCATATTGGAAAAGATTACGATTAAAAGTTAATGCTAAACTTCAAGGAACACCTTTTCCTAATTATATTGTTCAAAACATGTTCAACATTCGTAAGGTCCATGCATAGGGTGAACCTTAGCGGAACCGCCAATAAGGCGCATTTTCGATGAGCGAGAGGAATTCGATCTTTCGCTAGTAACTGACTCTGGACTGTTTTTTCCGGATCCCGCAAGAGACCCTAATCTTTTCGAGTTCCTGTGTCCTGAGTTGCTTGGTACGTTCCAAGGACACTCATCTCCACTTCCATTACCAGCTACCCTGTTCACTCGAGGAGGTCCTGTAACATGCACAGTTTTCACAAACGTTCGACTATGAAGAGTGTCACTTTGAGACATATCATTATCAGCGTCGTAACTGTTTTCGATCGATTCTTTGTTTACCTTGACGGTAATTGGATCAAACGACCGCTTGTCATCCGCTGCCATTTCATCATATGGGTTTTTAATTCTTCCTTCGCTATCATTCTCCCTTGATGACGCCAACGAAGACGAAGTGCCTTTCGACACACAAACTGGTGAATTATAATCAGTCAATGTAATATCATCATCTTGTGAGTCATCTTGCGACACCTGCCTAGCAGGACCATTCCTACCACACCTCGGAGAGTCTGTCATTTCTTCGTCTTGCTGCACATCGTTTGACGATGGACCTTCGTTACCTCCCGTGCGAAGACTCTCCAACGCCTTGTACACTGATTGGACACACACATCCTCACGTGGACAGTGTCCAGTCACTTTAATGATAAGTGTACGAAATCTTGCGAAGACCGAACTGCACACGTTGGCTGATAAAACGGCATTCCAGATGGCCGCTATGGCGACTGAACTGGGTCTTTGCAATGCAGCTAAATCGTAGACGCAGACGCTCAGTTCCGCGAGATACCGTGCCGATTCATAAACCGCTCGAATTTCTTCACCGGCTAATTTCGCTCGGGGCGAAAATTTGTCTTCATCAATGACCAGGAAATCGAGGAACTGTTGGATGAATTGGACGGCAGTGGGCGGCACCGTCCTCCATGAAAGGCGAAAGAGCAGCACTTGCTCCATCTCGATAAAGTTTCTCCGGTCAAAGAATCCCCTGCTCAGCTCCACCAGAGTAGAAATACGGATTTTATTCCTCTTCCTTACGGTCTTTCCACCTGCCTGTATTTCATAATTAGGCTCGTATATCTTCGTTGCGAGAAATAAACATGTCATGGCAGCAAGCTGGAATTGCTTCTTATCCATATTGATGGTGTTATCCGATAGAGAGATGTATCTATCCAAATGATTCATACTCACAGCCACAATTTCACGATCGATATTGTAGTAATCAACAAGCTGATATTTCCATTCACAAATCTTCCGACGCCATACTTCACTCAAATTATTGCTGTGAGAATTCTTAAGACGACTTGACGATGATGTTGAGAAGTTGGTATTTATGGAGAACCGCGAGGATGTTGACGGTGTCGATACATGTACACATTCAGGACCGATTGGCTGACGTCCAAGGTAGTCTTGGCTCCGATAACTTTCCTCCTGTGCATACATTGCCTGTAGAACAGGGATCATCGTTGATGATGTGTGAGATGATGGAGAGTCATAGGAAAGGAGAGGAGGGTGGGGACTCATGGCGGTAACCAGATATTAGGAGAATTAATGGACTATAGTAGGGTAAAAAGGAAAATGTATTGTACATAATATATGTTGAAGTAATTGCGGAAATGAAATACCTCGCACTACGTTAGATGTAGTTCTCCGTTCTCTCTACACTTTTTCATGTATAACACGTATAAAACACGTATTAACGTCAAGAATTTTTAAGAAGATTTTCATCAAGACAACCTTGGAAGAAAAGTTTATTTTATATATGGCTCGCGTTTTTTAATTAATTGTCCGTATACTTACTTTTCCGAGGATTTTGTTATATATTTGTTCGAATCGTTAAGTCGATACGAGATCACTTATCGAAATTTTAGAAAATTCTAAGTTATCTTTTTTTGACAAGTGTATAAATATAATTAAGAAATTAGATACTAAACAAATTTTTAAAATTTTTAATTGAATGTCTGCGCAAAATGATGTTAAGTCACTTTCTATTATATTAATAGGAAAAGCGGGGATGACAGCTTATTATGGATTATATATGATGACTCATGAAAACCGGAACGAATAACGTATGGATAGTCAACAAAGCGTTGCTTTGTCGCGTGAATTACACACATAATTCGGTTCTTAGATGGTCGATTGTCGTCATGAATTAAATAAATTGAGGAAGTCATCAACGAGTGCCAAATGCTAAAATTTGTTTTCGAAAATTTAGAATGAATGGCATTGTCAATTGTCATTTAATTTGTCATTGTCGTGAGTCGCGATTCGCGATGCGAGATATCCGAAAAACGTACTACCGGTCTACCGGTAGAGAGTTCGAAAAAATATAGATTAAAACTTAATGACCGCACAGACACACATGCTGCTTTGTTGGGAGAACTCGATATCACATCATATGTTATTGGGGTGATTCTTTTTATGTATACTCCGAGTCATTTACATGTACTAGGCTTACGAGTTACGAGTTACGAGTACAAGACATATTACATATTACGAACAATACCGGTAATCAAGGATATTAGGAACCTGTGTCGAAAAACTATTTTCTTGACGAGGAACCTGTGTCGAAAAACTATTTTCTTGACGAGCAAACTTCGACAAAAACCACGAATTGCGAATTATCGACTCGTTCAGTCTGGGCTAAATTTGTGAGGATTTTTCACGGGCTGCTACCCTCAGTGTGGCCACCCTCAGTTTTCACAGGATTTTTCATGGGCTACTTAACCCTCAGGGTGACCACTCACCCGTGAAAACTGAGGGTAAGCCAAACATACATAATAATTTAACAAGAAATAAAACAATTTTTCAATACCATGCTCCTCTTCCGGCTGCTACTTCTATAGCCACTACATCTTCTTCTTCTATAATTAACAGCAACATTATCAGCAATAAGTTATACGTATTAGGCATTGAAGGTAGCGCGAATAAGGTCAGTGCGGCCGTTTTAACGTATGATTATGATACCGAGTGTTTTCAAACGTTATCGCTGCTAGCGCCTCTGATAAAAGAATTGACAGATGCCTTGTTCATTGCGGGAAATGTTGCTTTTCATGGAGCAAGTTCAATTCAGCCGTTCGGTGGAAAGTCAGGTTGTGAAAGTCAAAATTCCAATTTAGTGAGAGAGAGAAGCCGGAGACATCTTCACAACTTGTTCCCAAAAAGCAAATCGAGCAAATGTTGAATTCATTGAATCTCTCGGAGAGCCTAAGATAAAAGATTTGACAGATGCCTTCTTCATTGCGGCAAATAATGCTTTTCATGGAGCAAGTTCAATTCAGCCGCTCGTTTGAAAGTCAGGTTATGAAAGTCAATAGATAGTGAAAGATTCCAAACATGTTATACGATGTTCGCGATTACTCTGACACTGAGCAGGACGTTGCTGCTAGTGGTGATGAAGTGGAAGATAAGCTGCTTCACGAACAGAGACATGTACATTTTAAGAAGGATGCTATCAAAGAAAGTGCTACTCCGAACGGATTTAAAGAATTTTAGGGAAATAACCAAGTGCGTGTGAGGGAAAATCGTTCATTGTTTATAAAAAACATAAAGTAAAGTAAGTTTATCGAAATCTGCGTTTTAAGTGTTGAACGTGAGCCTTATTATCGTCCTTTTGACTTCTCGTAGGCTCACTCCAGTCTCCTTTTCTTTTATGACACAGTTTCGATTGATCACCTTTCGCAAGCCCAATACAATTATCGTTATGATAATTTAAAAAACATAACGATAAAAAAATTCCATTGCCACCCCTAGTGGAGACATGCAAGGCAACGGGCTTACTATCACTATCATTGCATAAGCCACATGCTTGATACGCCTTAATACCGCACCACGAACAGACCCGCCCCTTCGACAGCCTGATTATGGAGTTCACATGTGTACACAGCTTGTCTAAATCACCGCAACCTCTACTGCTTGGTGATTTAGTCAATTCTTGAAGTTGTGTCCTGCTTATAGCACCACCTCTTGATGGACCCGAAATTCGATTCGCTCTTGGGACAGAAGTATTCGCTCTTAAAAATTCATCACCTGCATAAATTAATTTTTTTGGTGAGTAGTTCAGGGCTTGCATAGAAAGCTTACGATGAAATTCCCATCTTGATATAGGTTTTTCAATCTTCCATTCAGGTTTTAAGTTTCCTTCCGTCACTTCAAGGTATATGTCGTAGGCTATGGATACTGCTATTGCAAGTGCATGGTTTTTTGGCGCGTGCCAATATTTCCACGTTCTATAAAACAACCGCGCATTCTTAAGGAGGTGGTCCAAAACGACTATTCCGTTGTAGGTGCTTAAGTATAATCTCCTAGCATGATTCATCTCAATCACCCACTTCTTTTTATTGTTATCCCTTCCTCGTTCTCTTAGTTCGACGTAATTGTACACTTCGTTAAGGGCATTCACAGTCGAGATGTTGCACGAACTCGTTGACTGAAAAGAAACGTGACATCTCTGCCACTTTCCATTCGGATCATTCTTTACAGCCACGATTGGCTCCGCAAAACGCGCTATTTTTGCATACTTGTTGGTAGTATCTGTTTTAAGCTTGTGTAGGTACTCGACTTTGATGTCCTTGGGTAAATAATTTCGTCCAGACGTCATAATTCCGCCTAACCCTTTTTCTCCTAGATACTCCATTACAGCATCACTTTGGAAGTAATTATCTGCTGTAATGGTTGGTTTTTTCCTGAAGAACATTTTTGTATTTTCTTCCACTCCATCAACCATTTGTAAAAGCTTATCCGCCAAACACTTTAACTCAAACGGACCATTCCTTGTCCATCCATTTTTCTTGTCTTCATATAATTCGTCGTAAATTTTCGTTCTATGCATATACGCGCGCAACCTTAAACGATGTCGGTCCATCATCAGGACCGTCTGCCCTCCTTTCGACACCTTTTTATTCCTCAATCGTCCCGTCAAGCCGGTTCCAGATTCTCCGAAGCCGCGATGGCCCCACGTCGTTTCATCAATAACTTGATTCTCATCTGCTTTAAGTGAAATGGAATTAGTATTAAAAACTATAGCTTTATAAATTAAATCGTATTTATATGCCGGGTTATAATTTCTTTCTCCACGTTTGGGTGCTATTCCATTAACGCAGAGCTTCACATGCTTCTTAATCTCGGCGTACCGAGTAAGGGTCATGGAAGATGCAATTTCTTTTGAGAAAGTAATACAATTTTTATCCCACCGGCGGTACAAAGCACTATCGCTACTGCCTAGCACACCATCATGAAGAAGAATAGCATCAAATCTTAAAAGCTCTCCAGCAGATGTAGGTTTCCAACAATGCCCATAACTCGATCCTTGTCCACTGAGTGCCGCAGAGGCATTTGTATACTTCTCGACGTCTGTATAGTAAGGTATTCTAGGGTCGCCATCGGCCCCAGATTTTGCTGGATCACAGAGCGGTAGTAACAATTGGAGAAAGAACAGAGCGTCCACGTCACGCACTCTCTCTTTAGTCAGCCCCAGTTTTTGAAGTATATTGGCATCCAGAGATCCCATCATTTGTTGTGGAAAGAGATTAGCCGTAGTTGCTGAGCGACGAAATGGCATATTATTGTTTTTGAAGCCTTTATAAAAGAACTCCCAATCTCCACTCATTCTTTTCCCATTTTGCGCGATTGGACAAGGAGTGGCACCGGTTGGTAGGCAGTGGCCTATGTATGCTTTATCTGATCCTTTTGAAAATTTTGGATGGAAAATGTATCGTTGCCAGTCTCCTGGGTTGTCAATTAGGTCAAATGCAGGCTCGCCTCTTCCTTCTTTTACAGCAGGCGGACTCCAGCCTTCATCAGGTTGCGGTATTTTGACATTATACAGTGCGCTGTTCCCAATAGAACCGTTTATATCAAGCTCCCCAATCTCCACAGTCCCACCAGTTCTCATCACTTTTAGTTTTGCCTTGATACTTCCTTCATCATTGCTGTCAACACTGTTTTCAACATCGAAATCTGCTTCTGAGTTGCTCACGAAATCGTGAACTTCTACCTCCTCGCCTTCAACATCACTATCTCCACCATCACCTCCATTAATGTCCTCTAAGGTTAATTTATCGATCTCTTCGCAAAGTTCTTCGCAGGAAACATTAGAATGACTTGGACCAGATACTTCACTCACGTTAGCAGCAACAGCATACGAATTTCTTGTTAAAGTTGATGCTACAGAGGATAAACCATCAGGACTGCCAATAGTCATGGGCAGCAATTGATCTCTATTTTCTTCGTTTCTTGACATGACTGTTATATTGATCGTTATAAAATTGTAAATGATACCATCAAAATGTAAATTGTATTCTGCTTCGCGGAATTGTTACCCTCGATTTTTACGTATGAAAATTGAGGTTAGCCACCCTCGCACATGTAACCCTCAATGTTTCGCCTAAAAACCGAGGGTCGCCACCCTCACATATATGAGGGCAAGCCAAAAAAAATCAGCCCCACTTGACATAGGGTCTTTTTTATTAAATATAAAACATTTTAATTATCTAAGCATAATTTCAAAAACGTCTTTTTATAAGCTTTCGATTGATGTACGCTATATGTGAATAGAAACATTATTATCCTTTTATTACGTAGTCACAAAGTCAGAATGAGGGTGGCTACCCTCAGTTTTTCCTTAGCCGAGACTGAACGATCGACTGTTATAATTGATTGATTCTCTATAAATAGTTACAACGTAAGCAATAGCCTTCTAGTATAATTCTGTCTATTATAATCCATCAATTGAACCTAAACGTAACTCTACAGGTTGGGTCTAGTTAGGATTGATCGAATTGAATGAGAGTATTTCTCATTTCTTCGATCAAGTATCATTTACTTCTTCTCTGACCACGTCAGCCCATGTCACAACGGTTGGACGATATGTATCGACAGACGGACGAACATTGACACCATTATGACTTCCTTCAACAATCGACTTCTACGACGGATTAATATCACCAGACGACCGCGAAATGGCAATAAATGTTTTTAGACGACCGCGAAATTGCAAAATATATGAACAGATGACTGCGAAAAATTTAAACCAATGATGTTGCTGTATTTTCAACTATCGTTTAAAAATCTATATAAGTTCAAAATAAACTCTCTACTCTTCAAACAGCCAAATATAACCTCACAGCCATATATTCATAGCCACAGCCACTGCTGCTCCAAAGCTTACAACATACAACAGAAGGACAAAAGACGTCTCGTAATAGATCCGT
>Ga0209092_10005186_pt1 | contig 10594 bp, 9 predicted proteins | sample FraStrMetagenome_FD_187446 | JGI IMG/M metagenome (GOLD analysis project Ga0209092, IMG submission 187446) | Marine eukaryotic phytoplankton communities from Arctic Ocean - Fram Strait ARC3M Metagenome (SPAdes) (version 2) | ecosystem: Environmental > Aquatic > Marine > Oceanic | place: Fram... | reverse complement strand
CCAGGCTGACATGATCGGAAGGATTTTATTCTTTTGACCCAAAAGATGAACAGCAGAGTGGCACTCTTCTTTACTCTCCATTCAATTTTGTATCAGAATGTAAGTAGATCTTAGTACAAAAAAATGAGAACCATTGAGAATGATTAGTTATGATGGAATAGTTTGCAGATGAGATTTAAAAAAAATCATGATAAAATAATGGTGCCAACAAAGCAAATGAACTATATGATGATGTCAAACTCAAATATTTGTTACTTTAGAGAGTAGTGAATCTTTGTAAAGTAGGATTTTATTTTTTACATAATGAAGCATGATTAGTTGGAAGGTATTGGAACAGTCATGAAATCCCAAGCCGCTGCAACATTTTCTATTGGCAAACCACTAGCTTTGATTGCTTGCTTTTCTATCCTTAACATAATCGCACAGCTTTCTAACGATTCGTCACCTTTGTACCTTGCACTAAAATGATTCATAACTAATCTTTTGGCGTTCACACGTTTTGCAAAGCTACCGGCCATTTGTGGTGTTGAATGACCATGCGTTCTTGCATCCTTCGTGACAGCATACAGGTTTGCTCCTATATCAAGCCCCTCTAAGTAAGCATTTGTTGCTTCATGAACAATCACATCTGCATTTTGAGAGAGGTCTACCAAAATTTAAAAACAAAAAAACGTTTAGATGCATTGGATTTGGAAGAAAGTGTTGCAAAAATAATTCCACATTTTTCAGACAGAAAATACACTTACTTTCAATAGCCCTTGTGCAAGCAGTATCACCGAGTATTACCACTTTCCTACCTTCGCGAGGAGGTTCCACTACATCTGTAGCTTTGATGACTGTTCCGTCTGGGAAGTTAAACGCACCATCAGGTGGAAGATTTTTAATGACGGACATAATTTTCATAGGTGATTTGACACCTGCCTCCTTCAGAGCAGGAATGTTTCGCTCGATGACAGGTGCGACAAGTTCTGGCTTTAGCCGTCCAGGTCTATTTTCTTCTTTGATCACAAAACCAACCGTTGGAACACCGTGGCTCATTGGGGCAGCTCTAACGTTAACATCGCCTTCATCTAATACATCCCATATTGGAGCACCATGTGCACACAAAGGATGATCGTATTGAGGACGAATATCTCTGATTTTGATGAAAAAGTAAATGGCTTAGAAAAGGAATGAACTTGCAGAAGCCTTAATGTAAGATCTTACCTTCCTCCGTCAAGTTCCCCAAAGTACTCATCTCTTTCAATATGAACCGAATCTCTACATTGAGTGATCCAAGTATTTGGGTCTTCTCCCGCTAGCCCTTGCTTCCCCCATTGATTCATCCATTGCTTATTATTCCCACTTTTACCAATCCGATTCAAATCATAAAAGAACCTACATCGGCCGTTATTGTAGTCCCTCACTAATTTCCATTCAGGTGCCATTGGAACATCCATTAATTCGTGGACACGATAGTGTGGCACAATTCGAGATGCACTGTATCTAATTGCGATTCTAAGCCACATTCTTAACCCCTCCGGACCATATATATCCACTGGTGGACTTGGCTTAAAGTCTTTGCCGTTCGAATCTGCTTCTTTTGGTCTATCCTGGCCCATTAAACAGAGAAGACCCGGGAGGCCGAAGCTATGATCGCCATGACAGTGAGAAACAAAAATTTTGGTGACTTTCCCTGCTTTTACTGTTGGTGATTTTTGAAGTTGTAGCTGTTGGAAGTAAAAACGTGAAAAGATGACATAAAAAGATTTAATCATATGAAAGAAAAGGTTGATGAAAGCGGTTTGGCTCGGGAACAAATGTGTATTGTATGTTCTGCTATGAAACATCACCATTGGACTAAGAAAGCCCTCAGTCTGGTGCCAGCATCATGGATCGTCACTGCCATAATCAATTACTACAAATTTTATCAAACAAATATCTCGAATAAGTTTGGCTCGGGAACAAATGTGTATTGTATGTTCTGCTATGAAACATCACCATTGGACTAAGAAAGCCCTCAGTCTGGTGCCAGCATGATGGATCGTCACTGCCAAAATCAATTACTACGAATTTTATCAAACAAATATCTCGAATAAGTTTGGCTCGGGAACAAATGTGTATTGTATGTTCTGCTATGAAGCATCACCATTGGACTAAGAAAGCCCTCAGTCTGGTGCCAGCATGATGGATCGTCACTGCCATAATCAATTACTACAAATTTTATCAAACAAATATCTCGAATAAGTTTGGCTCGGGAACAAATGTGTATTGTATGTTCTGCTATGAAACATCACCATTGGACTAAGAAAGCCCTCAGTCTGGTGCCAGCATCATGGATCGTCACTGCCATAATCAATTACTACAAATTTTATCAAACAAATATCTCGAATAAGTTTGGCTCGGGAACAAATGTGTATTGTATGTTCTGCTATGAAGCATCACCATTGGACTAAGAAAGCCCTCAGTCTGGTGCCAGCATCATGGATCGTCATTGCCACCAGGATAAAAAACCCACCTTCTTATATTGAAATTACAATAATCATGCAATTCTCAAAACAATTTTTCATGCATACCGGTACATGCTGCAATAGACTCACCTGCGTACATTCCCCTGCATCAAATAACCACGTCCCACCTGAAAAGTCGTATTGATATGATGGGTTATATTTATCTTTCTTCTTTTTTTTACCTTTTCCATCCTTTTCACCTGAGTTAAAACTAACACGCCTCCAATTTAAACGAAGTGCTGTGCAACTAACACCCCGTGAAACTCCAGGAGTACAACTAGCTGTACCTACGAAGTTTAAATCCATTTCCCCATTATTTGCAGCATTTAAAAGCATGGGGTGATATTTGGATCGTATATCTTCCATTATTGTTTCTTCTGAATTTTGATCTCCTTTTTTCCTTGCACCGGATTGTAGCCCTGGATATCTTTCAGCTACTTCGTCAAAAATCAAATCTTTTCTTGATTTGAATATAGGAGATGTAGCATTCTCAACATCATTTATTTCATCGCTCTCTGTAACCAAGTGAGATGTGATCGAAGGCATGGTTAACCGCTTGTTCTTTTTAGGTTTCTTTTTGGTATCACCTGCCGCGTCGTGTACTTTACTGTCAGCATCTTGTTCTTTATTCTTACTATTTTGTAAGTAGCGATCTGCTAAGAAATCAATTAATTCTTTCTTCAATTTTAGTTTCGAAAGGATCCCTCGTGGAGGAGGGGGACTGAGATTCCTAATCTCTTCTTTCAAGTCTTTCACTGTTTTTTTCTGCAAATCTGTTACAATATCTGAGACTCCGCTGGTAGCTGATGACATTTTCATGAGAAAATGCTGTTGAATGTTTGTTTTCAAAAATGAAGATTGCTTAAGTGAAGGATTTTCTGAGTATCTCCTCGAGGAAGTTTGTGGATAGCTCGAGAAAGCATTGCACGTGAGGGTGGACAAAAAATTTGAATATAATCCAAAATCATTCAGACAATTCATTATAATAAGACAAAGTGTAATTTTTACAGATTCACGGCATATGTATGGATGGAAAGATGATGTTGAATGGCAACGAGAATGAGATTGAGGACCATGTGGCTCACATGATGTATCCTGCTTCAATTTCATTTTTGTTGTGGAAAGGATCTTAATACTTTTCTATAATCAGCATCGATATAATTATATGTTGAGAGGTAGAGGGTGATATAGGTGCTTTGGAGTTAGTTTGTGCACCTTAGAGTTGAATCACTCACATTAATTCAGCTTGGAGTGAGTGGTTGATTGGAATAGCTCAGTATAATTGATACTGCATTTTACTATGGAGTCAATCAGGAGTATTTGAGGTACTTGAAACCACAGAACACCTTTCACTACTTAAGTTAGTGCGTACTATATGAATTTGAATGTTGCAGCAGTTCAATTATTGAATTGATTATTTTTTTCGTAAAACTTAAAAAAAATATTGAGATTTATTTTTCATGTAGAAATGAGTACCGGATTTCCCGTATGTATGGGATATTTTTTGTCCCATCATTATCAGCGGATTAGATAGTAGATTGCGTCGATCTAAATAAAACCATCAAATATCTAGAGAATTCTGCAAAAATGATAGAATTCTTTAAAAAAATAAAAATACGACTGACAAGAACTCTATAAATTTCTTATTAATTTCTTAATTCACGTAATACATAGTTGAAGTTTGTCTACACAGTATCCTTTTTTGAGTCTACAATATTTTTTTGCGTTTTTCAAGAAGGATTGTTTCTCAGGTGTGTGAAGAGAGAGAGAGAAAGAGTTGCACTTAAATCTCTTAGTGGAGCGAAACTATTTCTATTTGCTATAGGATCAGTAAAGCTTCCATTCATGCAACTTTCTTGAGTCTTTGAAATTTGTTGAAGGAATCGGATTTAACATCACAAAATAGAGAATTAAACTCAAACATCATGGAGAAATATCGATTGGTAGAGGAGCGCAAAAGTGCTGTGGATGAGGTCCTTCCTAATGAAGTACGCATCACTCAGCAAGGAAAGCCAAGAAACTACATCACATATGCCATGACTCTATTTGTAAGTATTTAATTATTTTTTGACTCCATGCTAAAATTTTTAGACGTACTAACAAAACAACTCAAAGGGTAAAGGATCAGATCAGATCATCCTTAAGGCAATGGGTCGTGCCTGCAACAAAGCTGTAACAATAGCTGAAATACTGAAAAGGAAAGCTCCTTTGCATCAAATTACTTCTCTTTCTTCCTGTGAATTAGTAGATATATTCGAACCATTAGAAGAGGTAAGATAACGATATCTTTTGAGTACTCAATTACTTTTCTTTAACACGGTATGCTATAATATACAAAACCCATTTCTCAGGGACTAGATAGAGTAGAATCAAAAAGATTTGTCTCATGTATGGTGATCATCTTGTCTAAAACTCCACTTGATGCTTCAGATAAAGGTTACCAAGTAAGTCAAATTTACCGAGAAGATCTTTTGTGATTTCGACTTTATTCTCATAAATTTTTCTTTGTCAACAAAGGCACCATTGCCAGCTAGCGAGATACAACCTGGGGATAGTCGCCCAGATTCAAACAATATGGCTCCTCCAATGAGTAGCACCAGTTCCGGCCAGCGAGTATAGAATGAAAACAATAAATTCAAGAGGGGTTATCTAATCGAAGTAATAAACCTTTTAGATTCAATCACTTGTCATTACAAATCTTGAATAATGAGGATAAATTGTAAGCACATTACAGAGTCCACTAAACTACAATTGTTATGGAGTTGCTAAAATAGTGGCTTAGGAGATATCAAGGTACTCAGGAGGCAAAAGTAGTTTCTATACCTTTCAAATTCTACTTCAAAAACATATTAATGTTCTTTTCGCACAACAGATGCAAAAATTCTTTGATTTTTTTTATTTTTGGCACTTAAATTAAAATAATAAAAAACTTAATGCGTTTTAATCCATTCACACATAAAATCCCAAGACTGTTGACCTTCAGGTATAAATGGAGATAACATCGGAAAGACATGGCACATATATTTCCACACACCAACAGTACAATCAACACCTGCCTGTCTAGCATTATTTACCAACATAATAACTTGATCGTACATGCATTCATGTTCAGAAATGACAATACATAAAGGAGGAAGGCCTTCAAATGAACCATACACTGGTGAAGACTTTCGTTGATTATCTTCAGATCCTAATTTGATTCTTAGATATGGTACTCCCATCTCAGTAACGCTTGTATTTACGATGAGATCGTGTTTGTGATATTCTTTGAAAGTCCCTTTAGGATCAGTATAGTCAACAAACGGACACATTAGCACTGCTCCTGCTGGCATTTTTAATCCAGAGTTATTTTTGAGAGATTCCGCAAGATATTGTAACAATGAAACAGATAGGCCACCTCCTGAGGAAATTCCGAGAATTTTGATATTTTTTGCTTCATAATGAAAGTTTGAGGAAAAATAATCATATGCATCAATAACATCATTTTTGGCTTCAAGAAATTCGTTTTCTGGAAGCAGTCTATAGTTTGCAAGGAATATATCTGAATTGCATTCTTTCCCAATTTTTTCAGCTTCACAAATGAAATAATGTTTTTAAGTAATTCTTTGGACAAAGATATTTTCATTAGATGTACACTTACCAATACCAGCATTGCCTTCACAATCACCTCCTAAATAAGCTCCTCCATAAATCCAAAATATGGCATTTTCGGAAGCTTTTGTTTCATCAATTTGAATATAATATCCTTTCAACGTTTTCTTTGTTCCTTCCGTCGTGTAAATCTTAGTTACAGCTGCTCTGCTTGGTATGACAAATCCCTTTATTGCTTCATCATGAGATACATTGGATTTAGCAGAAGGAAGTTCTAATACTGCAGATGGTGGATGCATAACCTGTATCTGATTCAAGGCAAATCTAATTCTCTTCAAGGTTACAGGAAAAAGATTTCCCCACCACATCACGGATGTTAACGCGTGATATTCATCCGAAGCATCGGCATGAATACCTGTAGACGTACCGAGATATTTTTGGTGAATGGGGAAAAATATTTTCCATGCCACCATTGTCATCGCATGACGATAACGAAGAGGAATGGCTATCCAAAGCATTATTCCATATTGTTCCACCAGTTCTATTACCTTCGACATTAACTGAAATATTTTGCGAAGGAATCGATTTTCTGGATTTATTGGAAGTCCCAAGTTTAGATTCAGACTTTTGTTTACTTCTTTTGCACATGGTTTGGTACCCTCATTGGGCATGACAAAAGGGAGATTTGATGAACATTTAATATACTTCACTCGTGACTCTTGAGACTGGACTATGATCGTTTTCACCTCACAACTCATTGGTAATTATCTTTTAACTTTCTTGTAATATGATATCTCTGACGAGAAGTCTTAGTCGAGGTTAAGTTAGGTTCACAGATTTGTTCTTTACTATCCGACGATCTTCGATGAATTTGCAAAAGTGAAAAATGTGATTTTCCAATGATGCACCATCAAAGCATACATCATTCAGAGAAAACCAATTCTCTAGGTATGTACAGCAAAAGCTTACGAAACGTACTATACACAACGACTGATCTATGATTTTTACACATTTTCAATATATTTTATGCAATATAAAGCTATTTTTTTATTTCGTTTTTCAACCTTCCTTAAGTGATGATAGATTTAAATAAAAAATCTGCTGTCTTTATCTATGTATTACGGAATATCCTAACGCATATACAAAAAATTAGGTTATGTACCACTATGAGTGGAAAGATTAGTAGGAGAAAAAAATATCTGGGGGGGTTTTTGGACCTCATCTGCCCTCAGTAATAAGAAACCAAAAACCGTGAATCTTGCACCATTAACGCGCCAGAATATACCATCTATTGAAAATCGACAATGGTGACTGCAGAATGGGTTGCGATGGAGAAGTTAGTGTCCAATATTATTGGACGCGCTGATGCCGGTAAGTTTATGTTTCAAAAGGGATGCTTAGAATAATTTTAGTTTCAATATCATCCAAGAAGGCCTTTGATTGCATTATACGATACAAAGCCATTGTAGTCATGTGCCTCAACTGCGTTCTTGGTGGACAACGCTCACGGATTCATCTCGCCATATCTCCTTTCTTTCATTATTTTTTGTTTAGAGCCATTTCGAGACCCGGTGGATTGGAAATCACTAGCATTATTCGACTATCCTCAAATTATCAAGAAGCCAATGGATTTACGAAAGATCAAGCGTAACATTGATCAACGTAAATACAGTAGCATAAACGACGCCGCTGATGATGTGCGACTCGTCTGGAAGAACTGTATGCAATACAATGCGGATGGGAGTGATTTTTATTTATTGGCGCAGAATTTCTCAAAATCCTTTGAAAAGAGTTACGCAAAGCTTGTGAAAGATCATGGCTCTGGTAAATCTGACACTAAGGGTAAGAATACTACAGAACCAACAATGGATGAAAAGAAGGATTTTGCGAAGAGCTTATATAAGATATCTAAAGAAGAATTGGGGACATTGATCGCAACACTAGGTAAGGCTTGAATGAGTGCTACAAATCGAAATTTGTCTTGAAGGATATCTCATGTGCTACATTTTTCCGCAATTTAGATGAGAAATCGCCTGCTGCATTAACGAAAAACTCAAGCGAAGATGAAATAGAAATAAACGTTGATAATATCACACCTGTTGTATTTCATGAATCGGTCGAATTCGTTCGTGCCTGCTCAGATTTAGGAAGTCGTAAGAAAAAGAGTGCCAGTAGTAAATCAGCATCTAAGAAAGCCAGAACATCTTAGATTAGGAACAGCTCAATTGTTGATGACTTGAATCTGAGTATTTCACCAAATTAGAATAGAGCACTGTGTAGAAGCCCTTTAGTAGTCAAGGGCGACAAAAGAAACTCAATGTTATTTACCGCAACTATTGGCTTTGTTGTCGAGAAAGAAAATCGCGTTGAAAAAGTAATTGAGTCAATAATTACTACAAGTGTATTGTACACTGTCTAGCATTACAAATTATTCGGTATCTTTTCCTTGTGGGAACCGAATTTATTCATATTATTCAAAACAAAAGTTATCATTAAAAATATTATTTCAATTGCTATCGTTATGTTTCATTGTATCTATGCAGTTTTTCACATCTTCTATGGCATCATCTACGTCATTTTGAGATTTTTAAAACCATTCATAGTACATTGGGTACTAGAATGCATTATGAGGAGGCAATCGTTCATTACCTTAATTCTTTCTGTGTATTTTTCATCTTCATCTAGGCGTTGTGTCATTCTTACAATATCACAAAAAGCTAAGCATTCCTTTTCTAGCATAAACAGTCTAGGAAAGGATTTCATCACAGATGCTACATGAGGGTTGCTGTGTTTATATTCATTCTCTTCTCCATAAGTTGATATTCTAAATGATAATTCTTTCAGCAACAACAATTGACTTAGATTATAAACATCATCAATCTTTGCTATGGATATATGAGCACTTTCTAAGTTGAGTTGCAATGACTGTCCCAGTTGAGATTGTGTACCGACGTGTGAAAGGAAGATTTTTAATTTGTCAGTGAATTTTTTTTTTAAATAGAAGTAAATGCAGCGCGATAAACATCATGTCTTTGTAAATATGATGATCTAATAGATGTATTCCATGGAATTATTTTTTCATTGATTAGATAATTCATGTGATCTTTCCAACATCCAGATGGGCTCGCAGCAATTCCGAAACCTTTCCAACCTGTTCTGATATCTAATCTTACTACTACTATTTCATTACCATTTGAATCTTCTAAGGTCACAGGTTCTATTGTTGGATTATATTCCTATTTTGCTCCTTTTTTTGACCCATTTGAATGCAATTAGATACCACCGGCATTTTTCCGGTCTAATCGCTAAACTTGTTTGATGCACACCTACTTTATACACTGTTGCTGATTTTTGAACTCTATTTCTTGTTATGGATATTTGATCTTCGTCTTTGTCGACTGCAGCAATTAAAATGTCAGCATTATCTACGTATATGATTGCAGACAAAGTGAAGATTGTCATTGTTATAGCTGATGCAACGGAAATACCTATTGTTTGGCTTTCTAAAACTGATAATATGACACAACTGATGGCTATAAAAATGGGCGATGCGGCACCATTGTCTTGAAGTGCTCCTTGGAGAGGACGTGATGGAGAGCCACAAGAATAATTCCAATTGGAATCACCATAGGCTGTGCGCATGAAATGTTTCATGTTGCATAATGTGTTGATCATGTATTCTGAGATTTTCGGAGAGACTCCTAACCTTTGGGAACATAGGGATGAAACTGGACAATGGGCCATTCGATCAAAGCAGTTCTCTAGATCCATTGCCATAAAAGCACCATTGATTTTTGTAATTCGTAAATAATCAAAAAATAGAATTTTGTTTATGGCTGCTTCTATTGACCTGTTTCTTTTTTTTGCTGTATATTGAGAAGAAGGAATTGCTTTGGAAGTTATACCTGTGTGCATCATTCGTTTGCTAAAGTGAAGAGAGACACATTGATGAAAATCAGCCTCTAGTGTGCCTATGGTTCTTAATTTAGAAAGACAAATTTTGTTAGGTTTTTTCAATAGCGATACGTCAAGATCCTTAGTCTATCGTTTAAGGGGGATGCCAGCTTTAAAGAAATAGTTTGATATTTCATTGGGGGTGGAAATGTTTCCATAAGTGAGGGCTTTGAAGATTCCGATGTGCCTTCCAAACATGGAAGAATTTCTGCGTTCTCTTTTCTTTTTCCAGTATGCAGTTGCCATTCCAATATCACAATATGAATTATTTTTTCCTCGCTGTTGTATGTTAGTTGGAGTTTTCAGTTGTTGAATGAATTTCTTCGTGTCCTTAGACAATGCATTTGGAGGGTCAAATTTTCCTGACAAAATCTGTTGAGATTTCTTGGCTGTGACAATTTGTCCGATTTGAGATATGAGAGGGTTTTTTTAGAAATGGAGAACTATAAGCTGAGGTAAATTTTTTCATATTTTGAGCATATAATGCTCTTTCGATTTCAATTTTGTCATTTGTTACTTGTTCTTTATCTGCATTATTGGTTGATATTAAAACTTTTTCA
>Ga0209092_10005185_pt1 | contig 10595 bp, 8 predicted proteins | sample FraStrMetagenome_FD_187446 | JGI IMG/M metagenome (GOLD analysis project Ga0209092, IMG submission 187446) | Marine eukaryotic phytoplankton communities from Arctic Ocean - Fram Strait ARC3M Metagenome (SPAdes) (version 2) | ecosystem: Environmental > Aquatic > Marine > Oceanic | place: Fram... | reverse complement strand
TCTTGCAGCAGCACACATTACTTCATCTCGGTATCTTATATGGTCGCGAACAAATCTTTATAAATAATATATTCAGTACAATGTCAATCCTTCTTTTTGTATTTACTTGTAATTAAATGTTAGTATTTGTGTTGATGGCGGAAGGCTGGTTGCGAGATTCCGGGCCAATTAATTTTTTTTGGGATCGAAGGCCTCATATACGAAAGGTTGTATTGTGAGTGTTCAACAATGACAAGATTAAAAACGTCTTCACAATAAGTATCGACAATTATTCAATGTTCTGTAAAGTTGATATTTTGTCAATTATAGAACGAAAAATGGGAGATGAGGAGGTTCAAGTTTGAAAAATACTTATCGCAAATTTGATAAGTAGTCTCCAAAATAAAATGTCAGCTCAAAATAAGCCAGAATGTGAAATTTACAAAAAAAAAGCCAGAATATGAATTTTCTCATAAAAAATCATTCCATTCCAGATATGACGACAATTTGACGCGAATTGCCGAAGGAGTCGGTCCCACGCTCGAAAAAACCTTGAAAATGCTGCGTTCATAATAAAAATACACGTCAATGGGATAGAGATATCATAGCCGCTATGCTACAATAAAAGTCCCATCTCGTCCTCTGTCATTACTACTGCAATAATAAGAATCATCACAATGGTAGTTACAACGCCAAGTTATTCATTTTACCTCAATATTATCATCCTTACCGCCAATCCGGCCGTCGGAGGAGAAGGAGGACCGAACACACCATCATCCGCTCCGACGAGCAAGGCGAAAAGTGCTAACAGCCCAACGGATGTGATGGTTCCTGTAGGGAAAGATGATCGCAGCGAAGGCGATTCGTCGTCAAGTTTAGCCGTGGTTCCCACTACGCCAAAAAATAGTAGTGCTGCTGCCATTAATGCTCTGTTTTCGGGTCATAAGATTGTCGGGTCTAAGAGTAACAATGCGTTTCAGAAGATGTCAGAGCGTGCCAATGCTTATCTTTCGAATAAAACGATGATTTCTCGTGCTGCTGTGGCGTTGCCCGAAACAATACAGAAAGTGAGTTTAATTTGGATTCTTCTCGTAATTGCGAACTGTTTGATTGTCATCTAGAGATTGATTATCATCTATTCACTCGCTTGCACACTTCGGACTGCCTTCATTGCTAATTTTTTCCTGTTTTTTTTCTTTGATTATTGTTTGTTGATGAGCGTAGATCATGGCTGAGTTTCAAAACGCAATCAATGTACAGCGTAGGTTTACGCAGGGACCAGTATTTGTGTTGGAAGTAAGCGTCCTTCCTACTAATGCAGTATCCTTGCTGGAGTGTGTTCAGGGTAAAGAAAGTGCCGAACACTATACTCGAGTGGTAGAAGGGTTGGAAGCTCTAAAATGTAAGGAAACACTGAAAAAGTTGGAAGAAGACATCATGAAATCTATTACACTTTCTCTTCAAACGAAACTTATTGAAATTATTCCTAATATAATCAACGAAGAGGTGAAAGGCAGTCCATTAGAAATGGAGTGTATAGCACTAGAAGATAAAGAAGAAGCACGTTGGTTGTATACATTTTTGGCGTTCAACGAAGAAATGATGAAAGAGGCAAAGATTTGATTTACACCCTCTTGTTTTGAAAAAGATCGGGGGAGCTATTTTGTGTCATATTGCATTTATGCCCAACGTTTTGCTCTCATCCCCGGGCCAGGGGTCGATTTAAATTTAAAGATACAAATTTATTTAATCCCACAGCTGTAACAGTTTTGAAAAGTGTGGCTTTTAATAAATACATGTAAGCTTGAACTTTGTGATTGGTCTTCATCTTTCTTTTTAAAATCTCAAAGTAACCGGTCGAAAAGCAAAGATATGTGAAGGATTTTAGGAAATTCTGTAAAAGCGAAAAACCAGCAATGACGTCACCATTTCAAAGCCAATTTCAATTAATAAACGCATTGCAATAGTTCAAGGCTGGTGGGAAGATATGTTGTGATGATCGCAAAATAATTTACACTGCCTACGTTGGGCTTGCCAATATACAATGTGAAAGGGACAAAAACGCGGTTTGAAAACATTGCTACATCACTTTCTCAATAATTGCATTACATTCAAAAGCTAGAAGTAACTGCAACTAAATCGTACTGTTCATTGTGATTCTTATAATCATTGTTGGCTTACTTCTATTATTCGTTACTTGCTTCCAACACTGAGCTGATTCTTACTTCGATATTCTTTCCCTTTATTCTCGTTTCAAATGTAGGAAGCTTATTTTTTTGCTTCACGGCACCAACAACACCTCCAATACCAGGTGGATGTGGGCACCAAGGACCCACGACTTCACCAGTTTCGAGATCAAACGCGGTCCGGTGAAGAGGACAAACGACACAATCACACCCTTGAGGACTAGGTACAACTTTTCCAGCAGTGTCTTCCTCCAGCTTTTGTATTGTTCCAGTTTCAAGAGGAGTTCCAAAATGTGAGCATTGATTAGCAACACAGTAAAGTTTTTTACCATCCCTTGATGCGACTAGAAGCAAATCCAAACCCGCCGCTACTAGGGGCAATGCCTCGCCTGGTGCGATAATCCTCTTTGGTGCAACAACAACCCATTCTTCTTCATTTTGATTGAATACAGAGGCTATTGCATTTGATACAACGTTAAGTGGGCTACTAGATGAGTCCTTGGAATCTTCTTTTGTGTCATCTTTGTTTCCTTTACTATTTCCAATCGCCTGCATACGTTTTGCGATTCCGTCTAATGGTGAATTCTTGGTTTTCTCTTTATTCCCAGATACGCCTATACTCTTCGAGATATCTCCAGGTTTGACATTGGGAGTATATTTTCTTAAATTTGTTTTATCTGTAGCTTCTTTTGCAGCAGTTTTCCTTTTCTTCTCTGCATTGATTTTCTTTTGTTGCTCAGCTTTTCGCTTGGCTTGTAATTCTCTTTCAGCCTTCGACGATGCAATATCATCTCTAAACGAACCTCCAAAAGCATTGTTAAATTGAGCTGGAGAACTCTCTACTTTCTTTTGTGAATCTAACCTTTTCTTATTTGTTGAACTTTTGGTTTTCCTTCGGTCTATTTTCCTTATATCGCGACTACCGCCATCATTCTTAAGGCGGCGCCCAAATTTTGCAAACCATTTTTCATCGCTTTGATCTTCATTGTCGTCCTTACTTTTTTCTGCATCTTTGCCCCTAGGATTGATATTTATTCCGAATATCCCCTTACCCTTTTTCTTGTCGTCATCATCTCCGTTATTCTTTTCATTCCTTCGAGTTACGGAAGATGTGGCGCCCAATCTTATGGCCAATCGCTTTCGATGAGAATTACTGGGTACCCAGAAAATCATTGAGTGGTCCACTCTAGATACATATCGCGGTACGTATTGAATGAAGGCATCGACCGTGAAGCATTTCAGTGTTGCAACAGCTACCAACAAAGCGGTTATCGACATAAAAACAAAAACTCTATTTCGCATCATCTTTGCAAACCATTAGTCATTCGGGCCTGATAAATGAATACACGTCAAGATGTCCCTTCCGTGATTCTAATACTATGAATTTATAACGCTACAGTGCAGTGAATCATAAGAATATTGAAATAAACAGGGATGTTGCTTTGGACACTAAAATTTATCGTTTTGGTTCCTCCGTCATTATTTCTTTCGTAACTCGATTGGACGTTGGCCGTTCCGCTTGCTTTTCTATCGTCAGTCAGTCCACCATACTTTAGCTCTAGCTCTAGAGAGAGCTCTGGAGAAAGATAGAGAGATATCAGCATGGGACTTCGTGCTGAATGACGTTAGGTACGAAGTACGAATGTATCATACTTCTTTTCTCAAGCTTCCTACGTGTTACTCTACGTTACTAACGGAATTGGGAAACTCGAAAGAACGTTGGTCCTTCTCCTACGAAAATGAGTCAACGCTGTACGAATGGAAAGAAATCATAGTACAAAATGTACCGGCAACATGTCATGTATAACACCATTTGTACTACTGCAGAGTGGATACGGATACCCTTTCAATCTTCAAATTTTTACCGGAGAATAATAGGATCTACGTTCATGTATTAATAATAGTTGTAAAGGTGTTAAAAGCGCATTTTTATCTACAGATAGTAAGACCAAAGATGCGAAGAAAATCTTTGAACCGCTGTGCACTGAACAAATTGCTGCCTTAATAAGCACAGGGGAATATCCTAAATTAAGAACGCGAACAGAATTAGATAAGGTCGAGAACGAAACCATGGGACAAGCCGAAGGAAACTCGCATGATCCATCAACATAAAAATGAGGAGGCAACAGAGCACGAGAAACATAACTTCCTCAAGTAGGCACTTTGGTTCGATATCAAATCATAAGCCTACGAATGCATATTTATGTTAAATAGAGGGCACGTGAACATGAAAAACAAGAAGAAAAACCACTTTCCTAAAAAAATGTCAACACACGAAGAGGCTAAATTTCTCTCCAAAAATTATCTATTTACATTGTTTACTAGATTACAGTAGTCATTTTTGCTGAGATGTTCTAAGTCAATGACCACTTTTCCATCCCATAGCCAACAAACTTGGCGTCACTTCTTTTGAATCCCGCTCCATCGAACGAAATACCAAGATTGTCAGCTTCAACTTCCATCTGTGATACTTCCTTCGCGGACAATCTCCATCTCAACGCTCCCATGTTATCAACATATTGTGCTTCAGTTCTCGCACCTGGAATAGGAATGGCTCCCTTAGATATAATGTAGTTCAGTGCAACCTGCGACACAGTGGCATCGTTGTTCTTTGCAATCCGCTCCATTGTACGGAGCAATGGCGCTATGCCACCTACTGGAATAGATTTGCCATTTCCGTTTGCATAATTCTCTAAATCTTTCCTTTCCAGATTACTACGGCGACTATTGTACAGGGATAAGGTGTTAGTCAATGCACTCTCTGCAGATAGTTCTGGATTTCGTTCCAAACTATATTTCCCAGTCAATAATCCCATTGCAAACGGATAGTACGCCAAAACTTTGACACCAAGCTTGTTACATCTATCAAGTGTTTGCTGCGCTCCATTGTGTCTTCCTATGAGCGAATATGCGATCTGATTTGATGCTAATCTTACACCCCGTTTAGCCAAATGTTCGTAGCATTGTGTGACAAGAGTTGGTCCGTAATTAGAAACACCAACATTCTTTACGAGTCCCCTGTGATAGCACTCTGCTAAACCATCCCAGTAAACTTCATCGTAAGTCTTGTCTACCCCAAAAGCTCGAAGAGGCTGAAAATTGAATTTGAAATTGCGATATGAACATTTAACAGAAATTTTACAGAAGTTCATTAGTCATCAAAAAATTATACCCTACCTTAACAATATCTGGCATCTGAATTTGATAAAGGTCAATACTCTCCACACCTAATCGTCTCCGTGACTCTTCGCATGCTTCCACAACACTTTTTGCAGATGTCCGCCATGGAGACGGTGTAAATTTCGTAGCAACAATAGGATTCTGATATTTAATTTCACTCTCTTCACAAATTTTATTTTCTTTTACCACTTTACCAATCAAACTTTCTGTCTCGCCCCATCCCATTCCAAAAGCAGTTTTAAAGTTCGACCCATACCGTTCACCGGTATCAAAAAATCCACCACCCTGTTTGTAAGCTGTTGAAACTAAACTTGACAATTCTGGTCCCGTCTCTGGTCCGTAGAAGAGCGAGAGTAGAGATAGTATCAATGCATTATATTATGACCAAGCGTGCATATCACCAAAATTCAAATATCTTACCATTATCCACTGACCATGCAAGGGTACCGCATCCTACTTTTGGGACACTAAGTGATCCCACTCGAGTCAAACCTGAACCAACTTTTGGTTTGAGAAGCGTTTCGAAGGGATTGCTTAAATATTTTTCCGGCGCCGCTGGAATATATGCATCTACAATTGGTGACGCTACAGTCAATAGTAATAGATAAGTTGCAGTTTTGTGAGATGGCATTGTTGATTGAAGTCGTTTTCCGTTCTTTCTTTGTGAGAAATATATAGCTCTTTCTTTCACAATCAAGTTTTGTAATAGTGAGCTGTAAAGCATCGAAACGCAGTTGCACTGAGGTTCTTATCTAAACTTTGTCAAAATACAAAACACTGCAGAGTGACGTAAGTAAAACTTGTATTCGTATTATCTCTGAAAGATGGTAATAACGTATGATGGCTGATGAAACTCATGTGATGATGCGACTATCGATGGAACAACACAACACATCATCGTTTTGCAAAAAAGAAATTCTTTCTATGGCCATCACGTATGTTTCAAACACGCCACATGACATGTGACTCATATGAGTCATTGGAGAAGGGCGAAGATTCCAATAAAATATTTTACTGAATAGGGTATGTTGTGCATTGTGTACGAGGGTACGTGTTGATTTCGTGCTTAGTGTTGTTTGTCATACGATTGAGTCTGCGTTGCTTAGTTCCCATTGACTGAAATCGAATGTAGCCTTCTTATCGAAAGAAGCTTTAGCCCTTCTCGAGAACATCCATGTTCAATCGGATCCTCCACCACGTGATGAATATGAGTGATCGAGAGAAAGGACCCAACATACATCAAATACTCATTCAATCACTAATCATTATAGCTGATATTGGATGAAATCTTCATTAGCTCATGATAAGAAGTTTGAGAGTTGACGTCTTGAAAGTGTGCAGGTCTTAACAGAAAAGTTTTGGTATCTCTTAGATCTTACGATATACGAGTAATGTGGGAATTCTTGCACCTCAATGTCAATTAACTCACTTTATTGCCGTTGAATTGGATCAAAATAAAAGTAAACGGATCATGGAAATATTTTTGATATAAAGCCGAATAAATAGCAATTATCGACTCTGTGAAATCAATGTTTTCATGTTTTGACTCAAACTCTGAAAAAGTTTGATGAATGAATGGCTGACCGTTTAAAATGTAGAAAACATGCAGTAATCAATGATGAATGCGTAATAGAAAAAGACAATGACATGAAATCACTTGCGTTGTCAAGGATTTTATGCTATTGAAGATCTTTTCATTTAAGAGATGGTAGAAAGCAAAAACGTCAAAAAATTATCAATGACTTACACGGCTAATGATAAATTTCAACAAAAATAAAAAAGTAATCAGAAATCGACAAGAATACCTGTCAATCATAATGTATATGTATTTCTGTGTTGTTTCCATATGTTGCATGCAAACAATTTAAATGATCGAGAAGTGCTCTAGCCAATTACTCATTACTAGTACTATCTTTGCGAAGGAAGAAAGTTTCGAACTTACTTTTGAGCTGAGTACTGTATTTCTCGGAACTTTAGTACTTGTGTGTCGCTACAGGCATTTAGGCAAAGAATGTACAACCATAGCAACAATTAAAAGTTAAATCGTTATGAGAAGTACAAAGTTTTTCTGAAGTACGTTGTTAAATATCAAGTATGGTTCCCAGTATTGATACCGCTTAATACACACGAACATTTCATGTATTTTTGCTTACTGAAATATGCCCTATTTTGTTGATCAACATGTAAATCGCCAGAGTACCGTTTGAAGATATCAGCGGCACGAAGAAAGGAGGAAGCCCACATCAACAATATTATCTTGTATCAATGTTGAAATGATGGCTAACAAGTTACTAGACTGTTATACCTACGACCTAGTATAACTTTCGCAAAAGTAGCAGTAAACTTTTGGAAACGACGATGCAATATCGTACCAATTCCTCAAACTGAATATGTAAAAGAGATAGTTCGTTTCTTTCCTATGGATCATTCGCCTGGAACTTGGTGCGATGTCCGTGAATGCAGAAGTTACTCATTTTCAACAGCTTCCTTATAGCTGCAATCATCATACAATTACATAACCCTGTTTTCATATGATAAATTTCTCAAACAAATTGTTTCATCGAAAAGATTTAGTTTGTAGCCTAGCATATTAAAACGAAATTATGCAGGGCGTGTGAAAGATGAAGGGTCAAATCATCCTGTTGAAGGTCCTTTGCCCAATCTCTCTCATAAAGGTGTATATCTTCAATAACAATTATGCCTCACTGCCCCCTCTGAAACCCGCATACATTCAATGTCATGAAAGTACTATTCTCCCTCCCGTCCAGGAATGCAAAGTGCGAAAATATTCATTCTCATCCACTCAGAAATTATCAGTATGTTATTTGGGCCTAGACTTATCACTCGAAGAAGAAGGTACAGCATTGTCTTGAGTTTCCGCGCCCATGGCACCGTGCAAATTTATGCCGCGACGTTTGTTGCCATTCTCATCGGGTGTCACTCTGAGGTAGGTAGATAAAGCGGCTGCTCCAGCCGAGGCGAAGCTCACTGCAATCAATAATGCAAATTCGATCTTATCTCTGCCAACTCCCCGTTGGCTCATATTGGTAATGACGTATATACCTTGTGTCGTCCAAGGTATTGATAATATGGGAAAAGTATGAGTATGATTACGAGCACAATGCAGGAAATGAGCTGCTTCGAGTGAGTCCGAGGTCCGAGTATAAGCTGTTCGGTGTTTGATGTGTTGGATTGTTGGATATGGATATGTGGTAAATGTATCTTGGAACAAGGCTAAATTAATTCATTAGATCTTTCCTCTATCCGATTTTGCACACTTTCATTGTGAACACAAAATGGGTATCCATGGTTTGTCGTTTTGAGGACAGTCTTTGGATTGCTAAGGTGGGAGGTGGGTTAAGAACAAGACTACCGGTAGACCCTTCCGCATTCGATAATCCGTTTTGAGAATGTGAAAACCTGGATCTAAGGCTAGGGCAACTTATGGTGTGGGTATGAATACAGATCGTGACAGATTGATAGTTGTTGTGTGTTATATCACTATCACTCCTAACGGCGAGGAAACAATGGGAGCGGTCGTCCTAACAACAAGTACGTAGAGCAAACCAAACTGATTTGATTCATCTATTTTTATTTTATCATTCATCGTCAATAAAATCATTGTTGAGGAATAATCGACATCGTTCAAGTAACGAAGTCAGCGTATCATCCGCTGGACCCATTATATTTTCTACTTCTAATCGACAGGTCGGTTCCAAACGATCGAACAAATTAAAGTTATAAACTGGCACCTGCTTTTCTCTAGCGAAATCTAGGGCAACATTCGTTATAGTCACAGCGAAGCTCGTACCCACAAATATCAATGCTGATGCTTTCGCTATCCATTCCTCAGCTCGCTGAAAATTATAGTGCGAATGTGAATGGTAGCCTTCATCAAATAAAAGTGCGTTGGGAATAACGCAATTACGTTTTTTGCAGCCGGGACAAATCAGAGGTTTCTCCAATGTTAATGGGGTAGAAGCTTCATCTATCTCGCCTTTTTTCCTCACCAAAATTTCACGTGCAGACATTGGTAATATCTCACTTGATTGTAGGCTTTTAGAAAATTCATACACACATGTGGATGGTGACGATTCCTTGTCCTGATCCAAACTTGCAGTACTCTCTTTCTCATGTAATAACGCCTTTCGCCTACTCCCTAATTTCACCGGTCTATCATCATCAATATCACTCTCGCTATCTGTATCTGAGTCTTCTTCCGGTATACATTTGTAAAGCCCAACTTTTCCGTGCGCTTCGATTAGTCTCGACTTGTAATCCCACTCACAACATGTCCTAGAATGCAATCCATCTACATTCTGTGTAATTACTTTGACATCGATTTTATTTTTGTTATCAACACAATCACTCATCGATGCAATTTGAGCAATCGCTTCATGTCCATACGATGGCTTGTAAGTCGAATAATCACCAGGGAAATACTTTAGCCAAAAATCATTATACCAGCTGGTAGGATTCTTTCGAAACGCTTCTCGAGTGGCTTTATTCCATACAACTTCCTCCCATAATGCAGTAGATTCATTCTTAGACTTGGAAGCTGCAATTTCACAATCCTCACCCTCATTAAATCTCTTTTTCTTTTTGGACTTCCTTTTACGTTTTACACCACCTCCAGAACGAAACGTCCGTATGCCACACGCCGCGCTCAGTCCGGCACCAGTGATAAAAACTACTGGCCCATCACGGCCACTCTTACAAATGTGCTTGGCGAGGTCATCGATGGAAGAAATTCCACGTCGGCTTCGGCGAATTATCGTCGGTATTTTATTAGAATTTTTTTTCCTTCGTTTTTTTGAGCATATTTTTCCATCGCTGTCCCCCATAATACCATTAGTGATGGCATTGGACATTATGCCGAGACTGGGGATGAAACTTCAAAGATATCGTTAGAGGATCTCTAACCTTTATTCGGTTCGATTTTCCTCGTAATCACTCTTGTGAATGAGAAATTGAGTTTTGTTCGTCTGTCGTCTGTCGAATATGACTGGACATATTAGTAAGATTCCCAGTCTCTCAATTCTCAGTGGTATCGGTTTCTACTCAGCTCCGTTGTTTAGAGGATTTATTAATAGGAATTCACTAGAGAGAGAGGAGAGAGGGATAGAATATTTTTTGAGAAAATTCCCAAAGTATGCCGTTTGAAAAATTAAATTCGCAAAATATGCCGTTTTCCGGCATCACCACGAATAAACGTCTACTTATCGTTACTTCAATAAGTAAACTACTCCA
>Ga0209092_10005183_pt1 | contig 10599 bp, 7 predicted proteins | sample FraStrMetagenome_FD_187446 | JGI IMG/M metagenome (GOLD analysis project Ga0209092, IMG submission 187446) | Marine eukaryotic phytoplankton communities from Arctic Ocean - Fram Strait ARC3M Metagenome (SPAdes) (version 2) | ecosystem: Environmental > Aquatic > Marine > Oceanic | place: Fram... | reverse complement strand
GGTAAATTTTGCATATCTTATGTCTAATAGTGCATACTCACTTAATGCAAGAGGATTACGATAATTTATAATAATCAAAGGATATTAATATGCCCCTCTCAATGAACTCAAAAGTATTCATCACTTGTGCAATCACAGGCTCTGGGAGCTCACAGGACCGAAGCCCTCACGTACCAAGAAGTCCAAAAGAGATTGCTGAAAGTGCTATAGCAGCTGCAAAAGCTGGTGCCGCAATTATTCACTGCCATGTCAGGGATCCTGAAACAGGTGTGCCATCACGTGACTTGAAGCTTTATCGTGAGGTTACTGACCGCGTTAGAGATTCTGAAGTAGATATGGTTCTGAATCTAACAGCAGGAATGGGCGGTGATATGGTTTTTGGATCGCCTGACAGTCCGTTACCACTTTCAAATTCAACAGATATGGCTAGTGCAGAAGAACGTGTAGCACATATAGCCGAATGTTTACCTGAAATTTGCACTCTAGATTGTGGAACAATGAATTTTGCAGAAGCAGACTATGTGATGACAAATACGCCCGGCATGTTGGAAGCCATGGGGTCGATGATGGAAAACTTAGGAGTAAAGCCAGAAATTGAAGCCTTTGATACAGGGCATTTATGGTTGGCCAAAAATTTGGTGGAAAAAGGAATATTAAAGTCTCCAGCACTTGTTCAATTATGTATGGGTATTCCTTGGGGTGCGCCGGATGATTTAAATACATTCATGGCTATGGTGAACAATGTACCAAATGACTGGAATTGGTCTGCATTTTCCATTGGTCGCAATGAATTACCATATGTTGCAGCATCAGTTTTAGCCGGTGGTAATGTACGTGTTGGACTAGAAGATAACTTATGGTTGGCTAAGGGCCAATTAGCTACAAATGAAGCACTAGTAGAACGCGCTGTAACAATAATAGAAGCTATGGGCAGTTCAATCATGACCCCAGAAGAAACTCGCGAAAAACTAAATTTAGTAAAACGGTTACCCAAATGAGTAAAAAGCGAGTAGTCATAACTGCAGGAGCTGCAGGAATTGGCTTGGTCATAGCAAAAAACTATCTTGCAGAAGGCGCAAAAGTTGCAATTTGTGATATTGATCCAAACGCGATCCAAACATTCAAAAAGAAATACCCCAATTCACTAGCTATGTGTGCAAATGTAACTAACGAACAAGAAATGGATGATTTTTTTACTGCATGCAATGAATTTTTAAATGGTGTTGATGTTGTAATCGCTGGTGCTGGTATAGGTGGTCCTGCAGCTTTAATTGAAGATTTAAATTACTCAGACTGGAAAGATACACTCGCCACAACATTGGACGGTACATTTTTATTAGTTCGATGGGCCGCAAAACATATGCGCAAAAATAAATCTGGCTTGGTAATTCTTTTGTCATCATCTGCAGGATTGTTCGGTTACCCCTATCGCAGTCCATATGCCGTAGCAAAATGGGGGATTGTAGGATTAACAAAAACATTAGCTATGGAAATGGGAAGCGATGGCATTCGTGTAAATTGCATATGCCCTGGAGCTGTAGAAGGTGATCGGATGGACCGGGTAGTGCAAAATGAAGCTAAGGCGAGAGGTGTTGATGAGCAAAAAGTACGCGATGATTATGTTTCGGCTGTATCATTGAAAACATGGGTTACTGCAGATGACATCGCGAATATGATTCACTTTTTAGATAGTCCGTCTGGCATGAAAATCTCTGGTCAAGCTTTGGCCGTTGATGGCCACACAGAGGCTATTACTTAGCATTAAACAAAACTTAATTAAGACATTTATAAAATGAGAAAAAAATGGAAAAAAAAGCAGCAATAATTGGTGGTGGTGTTATTGGTGGGGGCTGGCTTGCAAGATTTTTGCTTAATGGATGGGATGTAAATTTATATGATCCAGATCCTGAATCTGAGCGCAAAATAAAAGCAGTTTTAGAAAATGCACGGCATGCTTTGCCAATGTTGTATGATGTCAATTTACCTACTGAAGGATCACTTAAGTTTTGTGAAAATATAAAAGATGCAGTTGATGGAGCTACTTGGATCCAAGAAAGTGTGCCCGAGAGATTAGAGCTCAAACATAAAGTGTTTAATGAAATAATAAATTATGCATCCTCTGATGCAGTTATTGGCTCTTCAACATCAGGGTTCAAACCATCAGAACTTCAAGAAGAATCCAAAAGACCTGATTCAATTATTGTTACACACCCTTTTAATCCAGTTTATTTGTTACCGTTAATTGAGCTAGTTCCCTCGCCTGCAAATTCAGAAGCTATTATAAATAAAGCAAAAGAAATATTAACTTCCCTAGGAATGTTCCCATTACACGTTAGAAAAGAAATTGATGCACATATTGCAGATAGATTTTTAGAAGCTGTTTGGCGCGAAGGTTTATGGCTCATAAAGGATGGAATTGCCACAACTCAAGAAATAGATGATGCCATTCGATATGGTTTTGGATTGCGATGGGCTCAAATGGGATTATTCGAAACCTATAGGATAGCCGGTGGAGAAGAAGGAATGGCACATTTCATTTCTCAATTTGGTCCATGTTTACAATGGCCATGGACTAAACTTATGGATGTTCCTGAACTTACTGATGAGTTAATTGAGCAGATTGCTAACCAATCTGATATGCAATCAGGACACAAATCTATTCGGGAACTAGAGAGATTACGTGATAACAATTTAATAGCTATTCTTCGTTCATTAAAAAATGAAAATACAGCTGCAGGTGCTTTAATTAATAAACATGAACAAATAATAAAACCAGAATTGCCTTCAGAATATAATGGCCCCATTACCACCATCAATAGAGTTATTCCAAACGATTGGACAGACTACAATGGACATATGAATGAAAGCAGATACGGACAAATTTTTTCTGATGCTGCTGATATAATTATGAAAACAGTGGGGGCAAATGAAGCATACATTGCATCTGGACTAAGCTATTTTACCGTAGATATTTCAATTAAGTTTCTAGCTGAGACCCACGCAGGATCAAACATTCATGTGAAATCATTTATCCTTCAAGGCGAAGGAAAAAAAATGCGTTTATTCCATCAAATGTTTGGCGATGATGGTAATTTAATGGCTACTGGGGAACAAATGTTAATTCATGTTAGCTTAGAAACAAGACGTGCATGTGAACCAAGAAAAGATGTTCTTACCAACTTAGAAAGAATTGCAGCTGCTCACAGTAAAATTGAAGATCCGAGGGGAGAAAAATAATGAATTTTGGATTATCACAAGAGCAAGAAATGATCGTTGATACTGTACGTGATTTTGTTGAAAAAGAAATTTACCCTCATGAAGCTGAAGTAGAACGAACGGGAAATGTTCCTATAGAATTAGGCCAATCAATAAAACAAAAAGTTATAGATTTAGGTTTTTATGCCTGTAACTTTCCTGAAAGTGTGGGTGGCGCAGGTTTAAGCCATCTTGATTTTACACTTGTTGAGAGAGAACTAGGTAGAGGGTCTATGGCCTTAACTCATTTTTTTGGAAGACCTCAAAATATTCTTATGGCGTGTCGAGATGAACAAATAGAGCGCTATCTTCTACCAGCAGTAAAAGGTGAAATCACAGATGCATTGGCCATGACTGAACCAGATGCAGGAAGTGATGTTCGCGGAATGAAATGCAGCGCTATATCCGATGGCTCAGATTGGATTATTAATGGATCAAAACACTTTATATCTGGTGCTGAGCATGCTGATTTTTTCATAGTATTTGTTGCAACTGGTGTTGACGAAACACCGCGAGGTCCAAAAAAACGGATTACTACATTTCTAGTAGACCGCGGAACAAAAGGCTTTGAAGTTCGAAATGGATACAATTCAGTTAGCCATAAGGGATATAAAAATTGCATTTTGGACTTTGATAACTGTCGCTTACCAAAAGAGGCTGTTTTAGGCGAAATTGATGGTGGTTTTGCCGTAATGAATGAATGGCTTTATGCAACAAGAATAACAGTTGCAGCATTTTCAGTTGGTCGAGCTAGAAGATGCTTTGATTATGCACTTAATTATGCTGCAGAACGAAAACAATTTGGGCAAGCAATTGGAAAATTCCAGGGCGTAGGCTTTCAGATTGCTGACATGATAACAGATATAGACGCTGCAGATTTATTGACATTAAAATCTGCTTGGATGCTTGATCAGGGACAACCATCAAATCGAGAAATCGCAAGCGCAAAAGTATTTGCCTCAGAAACTTTAGCAAGTGTAACTGATAAAACATTACAAATATTTGGTGGGATGGGTTTAATGGATGATTTTCCTATTGAACGGTTTTGGAGAGATGCCCGAGTAGAACGTATCTGGGATGGAACATCTGAAATTCAACGCCATATAATTAGTCGTGAATTACTTCGCCCATTGGGTGCATAAATGAATAACCTTGGAAGCTTATTACATCCCAAATCTATTGCCGTAATAGGTGGTGGATCATGGTGTGAAAATGTTATTGAACAATGCAGAAAAATGGACTTTCAGGGTGCTATTTGGGCAGTTCATCCCAAACGTACTGAAATCAATGGAATTACCTGCTTCAAAACTGTGGAAGATCTTCCATACGGACCAGATGCAAGTTTCATAGGCGTAAATAGATTTACAACAATTGAAGTAATAAAATCATTAAATTCCATAAAAGCAAAAGGTGCTGTTTGTTTTGCAAGTGGGTTTTCAGAGTCTGTGTCAGAAGATGCAAAGAGTGCTGATTTAGAACGCCAGTTAGTACTGGCTGCTGGCGAAATGGCTATCTTGGGTCCAAATTGTTATGGGTTTATAAACTACCTTGATGGGTCACTTCTTTGGCCAGATCAGCATGGTGGCGAACGGGTAAAAACGGGTGTAGCCATTATTACCCAATCCTCGAATATTGCTATCAATTTAACAATGCAAAAGCGAGGACTTCCAATTGCTTTTATCTCTTCTGTTGGGAACCAAGCTCAAGTCAGTTTAGCAGAAATGGCTACTGAATTTTTGAAAGATCCACGTGTAACAGCTTTAGGGCTTCACATTGAAGGGATTAAAGATGTTGTTGAATTTGAAAGAATGGTACATATCGCCAACAATCTAGGAAAACCAATAATTATATTAAAAGTTGGAAGCTCCGATCAGGCGCAAGCTGCAACGATTTCCCATACTGCATCAATCGCTGGAAGTAACGCTGGCGCAACTGCTTTATTCAATCGTTTGGGTGTGGTTCAAGTGCAAAATCTAACCATATTTTTAGAAACACTAAAATTAGCACATGTAGTTGGGGAGCAACCAAATAATAAGGTCTTATCAATGTCGTGTTCTGGAGGTGAAGCAAGCCTAATGGCTGACATAGGGCAGGCAGTAGGAATTAATTTCCCACCACTGAGCAAAAATCAATCTGCAAGGTTGCGAAATACCTTGGGAAAAATGGTAAAATTAGCAAATCCTTTAGATTACCATACTTATATTTGGGGTAATTGGGAGGCAATGACCCAAACTTTTATTGCTGCACTAAAAGATTCAGACTGCATTGGTTTATTAGTTTTAGACTTCCCACGCATTGATCGATGTGATCCACAAATGTGGGTTGATGTCATTCCTTCCCTTGTTGAGGCAAAAAACAAAACAGGATGCCAGATTGGAGTTGTTGGTTCCATTTCAGATACTTTACCAGAAAAGATTGCAAAAGAATTATTAGAAAAAGGTATTATTCCGTTTGGGGGTATCGAAAGTGCTTTAGATTCCATTGCCAAATTCGCAACTTATTCAAAAATGAAATCTGAAAATATTTTACCACCAATCATCCCATTAAATTTAAAAGTATTAACTGAAGCGACAGCAAAAAAAATGCTTGGCGAATTTGATATCCAACTACCAATTTCACAAACTGTATCTAATTATGAAGACATCAAAGATGCTGCAAATAATGTTGGGTTCCCAGTTGTTTTGAAAGGCGAAGGTAGCGCCCATAAAACCGAAGCAGGACTTGTTGCGTTAAATTTACAAAATCAAACTGATATCCTTAATGCTGCAAAAGTTATGCCAAGCGAAACATTTTTAATAGAAAAGATGATTGGTGATAGTTTAATAGAATTGTTAGTTGGAGTAGTTTTAGATGAAGCTCATGGTTATGTTTTAACAATTGCTTCAGGAGGAAAGCTCACTGAAATATTTGATGATAAAATTTCTTTATTAATACCCGCAAATAATGAAGACATTTTAAAATCATTAAAAACACTCAAAATGTGGCCATTGTTTTTAGGGTATAGAGGTGCACCATCTCCCGAGATAAATTGCATATTAAAAACAATTCAAAATGTTCAAAATTTCGTTATTTCTAATCATGGGAAAATATCAGAAGTTGAAATCAACCCACTCATATGTAGAGAACTAGATGCCCTTGTAGCTGATGCACTAATAAAAATAGGAGAAAAAAATGACTGAAAGTCCAATCAAAACAATTCAAGACGGTCATGTTTTAGAAGTCATTTTAGATCGACCAAAAGCTAATGCCATAGATCTAAAAACAAGCAGAATTATGGGAGATATTTTTGCAAGTTTTAGAGACAATCCAGAACTCCGTGTAGCTATAATTACAGGAGCTGGCCCAAAATTTTTCTGCCCAGGATGGGATTTGAAAGCTGCTGCGGATGGTGACGAAGTAGACGGTGATTATGGCCAAGGTGGTTTTGGAGGACTTCAAGAACTAAAAAATCTAAACAAACCCGTTATTGCTGCAGTAAATGGCATTTGTTGTGGAGGTGGATTAGAGCTGGCATTATCTGCAGACATTATTCTTTCTGCAGAGCATGCCCAATTTGCTTTACCAGAAATAAACTCAGGAACAGTTGCTGATGCAGCTTCAATAAAATTACCAAAGCGTATTCCTTATCACATTGCAATGGAAATGCTATTTACAGGAAGGTGGATTGATGCAGAAGAAGCTGCACGTTGGGGATTAATAAATCAAATTCACCCTGCAGAAAAATTAATGGATGAAGCCCGAAATATGGCTAAAATATTGGCCGCTGGTCCACCTTTAGTTTACGCTGCAATTAAAGAAGTCGTTCGTGAAGCCGAGAACATGAAGTTTCAGGATGCATTAAACACTATAACATCAAGTGAGCTTCCCACTGTGAAAACTCTTTATACATCAGAGGATCAACTTGAAGGTGCAAAAGCATTTTCAGAAAAGCGTAAACCAGTTTGGAAAGGCAAGTAACTCAAATAAAATTCCAGAACTAATCTTCGAGGGTAAATCAGATATTATTTCTTAATTCATATTTCTGAATCTTACCTGTTGCAGTCTTTGGGAGTACTCCAAATACAACCTTTTTAGGGCGTTTAAAACCAGCAAGATGATCGCGGCAAAAAGATATAATTTCGTTTTCAGTTACAGATTTTCCATCTTTTAATTCAATGAAAGCACAAGGTACTTCACCCCACTTTTCATCTTTCATTGCGACAACAGCAGCTAGAGCAACAGCCTCATGTCGATGTAAAATACCTTCGACTTCAACAGATGAAATATTCTCACCGCCTGATATTATTATGTCTTTTAATCTGTCCTTAACTTCAACATAGCCATTTGCATGCATTACGGCTAAATCTTCAGATCTAAACCAGCCATCTGCAAAAGCTTCAGATGTTGCTTTTGGGTTTTTCAAATATCCCTTCATGACAGTATTGCCACGAATTAATATTTCTCCAAATGTTTCACCATCTGCTGGGACATCTATTCCGTTGGGATCAACTACACGCAAGCCATCAGTATGAACCATTCCTGCTCCTTGTCGTGATTTCATTATTGCACGTTGATCCTGCGGCAAATCATCCCAATCACTATTCCAAGTAGACATAACTGTGTGTCCGTATGTTTCAGTTAACCCGTAAACTTGCGTAACATTAAAGCCAAGTTTTTCAATGCCTTCTAAAACTGCGGCTGGAGGTGGTGCACCAGCAGTCATTACATTTACTGTATAATTGAATTTTTTTCGGTCATTATCATTTGCATTTAAAATCATTCCTAAAACTATTGGCGCACCTCCAAAGTGCGAAATGCCGTGTTCACTTATTGCATTGTAAATGACTGCAGGTGTAATAGCGCGCGTACATACAATGGTTCCAGCCAAAGCAGCCATAGCCCAGCCATGGCACCATCCATTACAGTGAAATAACGGGACTGTATAAAGGTATTTTGGATGCCTTGGTAATCCCCAATCAGAAATTACTCCCATAGACATCAAATAAGCGCCCCGATGGTGATAAACAACGCCTTTAGGGCGACCTGTTGAGCCTGAGGTATAATTTAGTGCAATTGCATCCCATTCATCTGTTGGCATTTCCCAGTTTGCACTTTCATCACCTAATTTAATAAAATCAGAATAATCAATTGTACCAATTCGATTTGGATTTGGATTGTCTTGCAAATCAGCGATATCAACTACAAGTATATCTCGTCCTTTAATTGCTTCTGCAGCCTGAGGAGCAAGTTCACCATCAACAATAAAAACCTTAGCTTCTCCATGATCAAGAATATATGCGATAGTATCAGAGTCTAACCGCGTATTTATAGTATTTAAAACGGCCCCGGACATAGGAATACCAAAATGCGCTTCAATCATTTCAGGAGTATTAGCAGCGAGGATTGCAACTGTGTCACCTTTCCCAACCCCATTCTTGTTTAATGCAGATGCTAATTGAATTGATCGTTTATATAATTGCGACCAGCTATAATTACGACTTTCATAGATTACGGCATCACGATCTGGAAACATTAATGCAGTGCGTTTTATAAACGAAAGCGGTGATAATGCTGCATGGTTTGCAGAATTTTTTTCAAAATCGTCATAAATGCTCATTATAGCCTCCTAATTTCTTATAGCTTCACCAGTATCCAATAGACTGGAAATGCGAACAATAGTCTCTGGTGTTTTTGCCAAATTTAGAAATGCACGTCGTTCTCGATCATACATATCTTGTTCAGATACAGTAATAGAATTTTCGTCAGCACTGTTAACTACAATTTCAGCAACTTGCATTGCTACTGTCTTATCATGAGGAAAAAATAAACCTTCATTTATTCCATTTTGCATGAAGTCAGACATTTTTTTAATCATAGCAGATCCAGGAAGTTCAAAAACTGGTTCAATTGGTGGTAGATATTCTTTTTGTAATTTTGCCATCTCAGTACTAGCAACATGCATTAATTTATCACGGTTTAGAACCTCAACATCTCTATCTTTTAGATAATATTGCATCCGAGCTGAAAGATCTGGACTTGTACCAATTTGCCCATAGCCAATTTGCATCCATGTATTCCAAGAAGCTTTCTCCCAATCTCCTGTTGCTTGATACCAGCGTAATAAAGTTTCTTTAACTCCACCCCCACCTGGCACAACACCAACCCCAGTCTCAACTAAACCAAAAACTGTATTTGTATGTGCAATAAGTTTGTCACAATGCGCTAAAACTTCAAAACCACCACCAATAGATAATCCTGAAGGTGCACCAATAACAGGTACAGGCGAATATTTAAGAGCTTTAACAGATTGTTGGAAACTATTTAAAAATTCATCAATTCCATTCCAGTTGGAAGCTTCAATAAGTGAGCGGAAACGGTTCAAATCAACTCCTGCTGAGAAATGCTGTGCATCATTGTGAATTATAATACCATCCCCATGATTTTTAGCTGCTGCTAGAACTATTTCCATAGATTCTGCCGTGAGTGCATTTGCCTTGGAATGGAATTCGAGTAATCGCAAATTTCCTTTTAACTCGTACAAGCTAGCTGCAGAATTGGTTAACAATGGTGTCATGCTTTGTTTAGTCATATGAAAACGAATTGTATTTTCAGGCAAAATAACAGGTGAATAAAATGTATTATTTTCAAAATTTAATACATTTAAACTAGATTTACTTACAGTATAAAACGGTCCAATTTTCTCACTTAAAGATATGGCTTTTGGTACAGTTAAACCTGCCTCTTTAATTAATTTTACAACTACATTTGCTCCTAAAGCATCAATCAATTCGAATGGACCACGGACCCAATTAAAACCAAGTTTCATTGCATCATCAATATCTTGAGGACTAGATGTTACTGCTGGTATTAAATCTGCAGCATAAGCTAAAGTACGGGCTAAAAATCGTTTGCAGAAGGTTGCATGGTTATCAGAACCATTAATCATAACTATTAAAGTTTCGTCCCCAGCAGCTTGTGCATCAGCAGCTTTTTGAGCACTTATTGGTAAAGTCTTCTGCCGAAGGCGTATTTTGCCATTAGTCAAATCAACTGCACAATTTGTTTTATTTTCTATTCGATAAAAACCACCTTTACCTTTATCACCTGTAAATCCATTTTGTATCATATCTCTAATCAAGGGCATTACAGGATTATTTAATGTACCAACTTCATGAAACAAATCATCTTCTGGAAGGATATCACCTAGTGTGTTTACAACATCAGACATCAAATCAATTCCAATTAGATCGTATAATCCAAAAACACCAGTTTTAGGTATACCCATTGGCCTACCCATTAAGGCATCAGCTTCTTCAACAGTAAGCTTATTTTTTGATGCTTCATCCATTCCAACTTGAAGTGCAA
>Ga0209092_10005180_pt1 | contig 10607 bp, 19 predicted proteins | sample FraStrMetagenome_FD_187446 | JGI IMG/M metagenome (GOLD analysis project Ga0209092, IMG submission 187446) | Marine eukaryotic phytoplankton communities from Arctic Ocean - Fram Strait ARC3M Metagenome (SPAdes) (version 2) | ecosystem: Environmental > Aquatic > Marine > Oceanic | place: Fram... | reverse complement strand
TTGATGTGGTTCTGTTTTCGTAGTCATTTGGTGAGGTTGTGAAGGTTGCGTTGTCGTGTCCGAGGAGGAATTCAGATGCTATTGGGCCAATCATACCATGATGGTCGATGGTGAATGGTAGCATTCTGTAGTTTTTGGTGATGAGTTCTTGTGCAAGCTGTTCGGATGTGGAGTTTGAAGAGGGATGATCGTTGATCTTGTATTTTTTGTATTCATGTGATTGATGATGTTTTTGCATTATTTGAGCTGTTTCGATGAATGAGGTGTCTGACTGGTGGGCTCTATATGGTGCTATTAGGGTCACATCGATAAGTGTTGTTTGGTGAGCTTCTGTGGTTGAATTAATTGGATGTTTTATTACTACGTCTCCGGGTCTAAGTTGTGTTGCTTTGTCGAAAATGTTTGGCAGTTCCAGATGGATGTTGTCTTGTGTTGCATCCGAAATTAAGGGCATAATTTCTTTGCACACTGTGTACAGTGAATCCCTCATTCTGTGGTGGAGTGCGGTTTTGGCATGGTGCTTACAAGTGAAAAAGTGGTCTCCAAACTTGTCGATTGGATTTCCACAGGTGCAGGTAGTTGGTGGTTTGGGGAAAAGTGGGAGGCGAAGTTTTCGTTGGAGGAAGATCTTGAATTCGTCGGTAGTGAATCGGTTTGTGGTATCTGTCCGGGTTGATTGTCCTAGAGGGATTGACGTGAATGAGCTCAAGGTTGATGGAAATTGTTTTTGGATATTTTTTGGAAGTTTGTGCCATATGTGTTGGAGTCGGCGGATGGAAATTGATTTTTGTATTTGTTTTGTTGAGGTTTGTATTGATGCTTGTAGTGTATAGGTTTCGAGAGAGTAAGGCTGTTTGTTATTCGTATCTGGTGGTGCTATTCCTTCGATGTACTGGGTTGCTAGTTGTCTATATTTTTGAAATGCATGGAGGGAGGAGGTTTGCCAGCTTTTAAATGTTGCTGTGATGTGGGTGGGTAGTTTAATGAGTTTATTTTGGAGAAGTGTCTCTTTCACATTGATTGTTTGTGGTTTGAGACCGAACTTCATTGTGCGTATGGATTGTGCGAGGGTGGCGGTGAAGGTTCTGATTGCTTTTGCCTCTATGTCGTGAAATCCTAATCCTCCGAGGCCTGGGGGAGTTGTGGCGATGTACCAGGCATGTTCTGGTAGACTTTCAGTTGGGTGTTTTGTGTCGTTGTGTGTAATTGAGTGGAGAAAGTGTTTCGTAATTTTATTAATGGTTTTTGTGAAGGTTGTGGAATAGTGTTTTGGGATTGTTGATTCGTTATCGTGGTGAATTATATCTGGTGGTAGCAAGTGGGTAACTTAATGTTGGAGTGAAAATTTGAAGAGGGTAATTGCAATGTGTGGGTCGTCGACGAGTTGGTGTATAGATTCTATGGCTGATCTGAGTTTTTGTATTTTTTTGTTGAGAAAATGCTCAGTGTATTTCGTGTTGCCGATTGGTGCTCCTAGGATGCGGGTTCCTGTGGTGATTTTGCAGCTGATTTGTCCTCCGCAGTAGGTTTCCAGAGAGTATAGTAGATCCTGTTTGTGTTGTTCGGGTAGGTTTTCGATTGGAGATGTGCCACTCGTGGAAGTCATGATTTGGCATTTCTGGGGTTTTAATATGCATCCCAGAGGTGCACCTAAAGCATTAAATTTATCTAAAAAAAATTTAGGTCTTGAAATCCAATACTTACAGTAGTGTCATCTATATAGCTCATGACAACTGCGCGTGTGCCTAGTCCGTCATCCGAGGTGCAATTAGAAGTTTTCCTAGCTGTAGCACGTGCGTGCAATTCAGTATCGATCTGTTTGATGATGTCATCCAAGACCAAACAGGCTAAGAAAGCTGCAAATGGGCAGCCCTGACTGGATCCTTCCATACGTAGTATGTACGCTCTTTTCCCATTAGGTTGCCTGTACCAGCATTTTGTATCTTCATAATACAAGACATCAAAAAGTGGGAGCAAGTGAGGAAAGTGTAAGTGAATAATTTCGCGGGACTTAACCATGCTCACTGAGTTGAACATATTTTTTAGGTCCAAGATTAAAAGTGCGCGGGTGGGGTTCGGGGCCGTTGGGTTTGATTGTTTGAGATACCGTGACGCATGTGTTTGCATAGTTTGGGTTATTACATCTATCCCGGATGACAACCCTATTGCGTATTGGTTGGGAGAGAGAAAATCGGAAGCCATATCTTTTGTGGCAGACATGGCATGGGTAGCTGCTATTCTTCGTATAGCAGTCCCTATTCCGATGGGGCGGATGTTGTTGGTATTGGTAAGGTCCTTATGGAATGACACACTTTCGTTTGCACTTATGTATTGTTTGATTTCCTTAGGTATTGATCCTTTATATAGGAGTTGGAGAAGGTCACCAAGGAGGCTTATATTTGGGTATCTTTCTTCAGTCTGCGATGGTGATTTTGCACGTACGAGGAAGACATCTTTTAGCAGGTCTGTGGAGTCGGCGAAAGGTCCCGATGATTTGTCTCTCTTGAGGCGGCGGAGGGTCGAAAGGAGGAGGGTTTCGTCGAGCAGGCGGGCTCTCACAAGATCACTGCTGGAAGAAAAGGAATGTTGGTGTAGGGTTGGGTTGGGGCGTGCGATTGGTAGAGGTGGGAGGAGGGTGGAGTGCTTTAATGTGAGGAAGAAATTCGTCGTTGTAGGATACAGGAGGTAAGGGTGCTTGTAAGAGTTTGCTGGCTTTGCGCCAGTCATCATTATTAGCTGCGTGCTCAATTTGTTCTTTTCTTTGTTCCAGGCTGGGGAGGTCTGTGTTGGGGGGTGATAGTTTCATGGTAGCTGATTTGTGAAGTAAGTCAAATCTTCCTTCAATGAATTTGTCTATTCTGTATTGCATTAGAGTTTCGTGTTTTCTAGGTTCGGTGGGGGAGGCTGGCGCCATCATTGTTCCTTCGAAAAGAAGAAAGATCTTCCAGAAGGCATTGGATGTGGTGAGACATTGTTCTGCATGTGGCGAATTGGATTGAATGTGGGGGTAAGTAGAGTCTATTAAAGTTTCAACTATTTTATACAACATATTCTGTAATAGTCGTCTAGTTTCAACTGGTAACCTATTGTACAGGGACCTGCGGAATGAAAAAGGAATGAGGTCTGCATGGTGAATATATCTCAGTGTCTCTGTCCAGTTGGATGTGACTTTAGGAGCATGAATAGGGTCTACAGGGAATTTGGTGGTGATTAATTCGATGTTATTCTGGGTTCTGGTTGAGGTAGAGTGTGACGATGACATTTGTTGGTGAGGGTTCTGTTGGACTTGTAGAGTTTAAGTTTGGGAGGGGGGCACAGTGGGCATTTGAAGATTGAGGCGCGCGAATAGAAAGAGGTAGGGATGCAGCTAATAGCATCAGGTGAGTGTGCGTCAACAAGGTGTGTTTGTATTACTTGCGGTTTGTTGTGAGGTAGGAGGAAGGGGCAATTTGGGACAGGGCATTGAATAATGTTGTTGGCTGAGGGGTTGGTACGTGTTGTGTTGGTTTGTCTTCTGGTGAGGGGCATTTTTAGGTAAAGTAGGGGTTTGTTTCTTTTAAACTCTTCTTTTTCTTTTTAGAAGACCTGACTTTTGACTTCTTTTTGGCTCTCATGGCCCTATATTCTGATATTTTTGTTTCTGCAAGAAGGCGGAGGTCTTTTGTAGCTTGGAGGATGGCGTCGTTGTAGTTGGTAGATTCGTACACGGTTAGTGCTTTGTTGGTGACTTCTTCATCATCAATAAAGGGTTGTTTAGTGGAGGGTAGAGAGTTTCTTAGTGTTGTGGCTATTCCATCAATGCGGATTGAGTAAGAGCTGGGGAGGTCTTGGGTTTCTATTGGAGAGGTTGGTGTTGTGTCATCGTCTGTGGGAGGGCTTGGGCTGGGAGGAGCGGCTTCCGGGACGTCCATTAGGTTTGCCTTTGGTTCTTTTTTGATGATGGGAGATGGTGTTGGCGATTCATTGGAGGTGGTGTCGCTTTGTGGCGATGGAGATCTGATTGCCTGACGTTTACGGGGGGCTAGAAGGGATGGTTTATCGAGGTTGGAGATCAGAGGTATGTTGGGAGGGTTGTTAGATGTTGTTGGGCTTATAATGGTTGAGGTCTGCGTGGTTGTTGGGATTAGTGGGATGATGGGTGTTTGTATGTGTGCATTTGTTGTTGATGTGTTTGTGGAATCGTTCGTTTTGTGATTGATTGTGTTGGCATTGTTGTGAATGATTGCGTTTGCATTGTTGTGATCCTTGCCTGCTTGTGTGGGAGGTGGTTGGTATCCAATAGCCTTTGCATAAAGGCTTATGGATGTCTCCAGGTTTTGCACGATGGAGTCGATAATGGTTGGTGAGCGTGAGAGTTGTGGTGGGTGTTGGGTGGCTTTCGGGAAGAATAACTTGGTGTGATCGGATGGATTAAACCAAGATCTTATAGTATCATCAGTTTTTGATGCTATAAGGTTTTGGTTTTTGACATAGATGCGTGTGTGAATACCATTATGAATGGAATGGAGGATCGCATAAGTGATTGTGTTTTCGTTGTCGAGGATGAGTTTGCATGTAGTGGCCGCTGCTGGATCTCTGAAGATCGGGGTGGTGATGTAGGGGAGTGTTTGAAGCATGGTCCTTTGTGTTCTGATGGTAGTGGCAATGGTGGTGATTGTTTGGTAGTATCTCGATAGTGCTACCTTTGCTGTCTTGGGCGGACGTGTGGGGGGTGGGATGAAGGTGACTGGGAGATTCAGAATCGGGAGTTGAGGATTGTTGTTGTTGGGAGACGGGAAGAGAATGTTTGCAAGGAGACGGTGGTCGGCTGTGTTTGACACACACGCCACGTACACGTCTTCTTGTAGGCCTTCCTTGAACGTGTAGTTACGGCGGACTTGGAGACCGAAAGACTGTAGGAAGTAGCTATAGTTGTGGAGAGGGGAGGAACTAGGAAGGAGTGGTTTAAGAAGGGTGTGCAGGTGTGAGATGATGATCTGTGTGTGAAAGTTTTTCCTTCCGAACACTTGGGGGGGCAATCCGGCAACGAACGCAATAGGTTTGTGTTTTGGATAGTTACAGGGTAGGAGGGTGAAATTAATAGCCTTGAGGACATCCTGATAGGTTGCCAAGTCCAGTTCATCTTTCGTATGCCATCGTTCGAACACGAAGTCGTTGATGTAAGCTTGGAGCTCGGAGAATCTTGGAGAGCCGTGTCTGGCATATGTGGGGTTGTTGCCATCCGATTTTAGAAGTGTACCAAAAGAGATGGAGTAGGTGGGAGTATGATTGCGCATGGACTCGTATTTGATGTCTCGGATGCGGAGATGAGAGTGAAGGGTGGATGTGGTAGGGCGGGCGAGGAAAGAGGCGGTGATGAGGGTTTCTAGGAAGTTGGGAGCTGAGCAGTCATTGTGGAGACGAGCGAGTTCGTTGTTGATTGAATCATCCTGGCCACGGCGGAGTTGACAAAGCACAAAAATGGTATCAGCCAAGTAAACGATCGATGCAGGAAGATTGGAAATGCTTTCTGCATAGTTGAACTTGGGGGCTTCAATGGGAATGGTGTCGTGTATAGTGGTAGGTTTCTCTGAAGTAGCGTTGCGATCGGGTAAGAGACTTACGCCGAGTTTCGCTGGTGATGCAACGGGTTCATCCGACGTGGATGTGGGGGGGATGATAGGTTTAAAGGGACTAGCCTTTTTGGTCAGGGGTGCGAGAACAAGCGAGGTTCCTTTTGAAGAGAATGGGAGGTTGACTGGAGAAGGAGGCATGGTAGTCTTGTGACTGTCAGTTGACAAATGTATACTGGTTATTTTTTCAAAATAATAAAAAAGTGAGATGTGAAGGGCTAAATAATTATTTTTTGTATATATAAAGTTCGGTTTGTAATGTGTTTGTCGTTTGATTTGAGAAGAAATGTAGTTTGAAAATGTTTGTTTGTATTCGTTACTGGAAATGTGCTTGGATATGGGAAGGTAACGATTTGTTGTTTTTGATGTGAATGTATTTGTTCTTTGAGAGGAAGAAGAATTGAATTTAAATGTATCGTGTTTGTAAGCTGTACTTAGGCATGATTGGTGCATGTGATCTGACTCATTTAAATTTTGAATGGAAATATTTAAGGGAAATGTCGTTTGATGCGGAGGTTGGTAGTTTGAAGGTGTAGGTGCTAAAAATTTATTTAGCTGAGCGTTGAAGTTGTGAAGTTTTTTGGTAGATTTACTTAGGCGTGTATTGATGTTGTTTAAGATATTTTTCATGTGTGACGTGATATGGTTTTGAGTTTGTTGGAAATTGTGAGGACAACTCATGATGGTAAACAAAAGGAGTGTTTAAGCGGCGTTGCAACATTGATAGGAAATTTAATAGAAGGTTGTGCACGCAGGGCTGAGAAAGGTTTTGGTTGGTTAGTGTTTTTGGGTTGTAAGTTGGTTGTTTCGTGTTGATTTGGTTGGTTTTCGATTTGGTGGATGCTAAACGAGAAGATTTGATGTTCTCTTGAGAATTGATGTTTTTTGGAGGAAAAAATGGAATGCGAACGTAGTTGGTGGATCAGATTTGTTGTGATCGTGATGCGTTTCTTTTTCTTTTTATAGTAATGTTTGGAAGTAACAATGGTTGCGGCGGAGCGGCGGTGAATGTTGGATTTCGCCATTTTAATTGTTTTTTTGATAAATTTTAGGGAACTACCATATTCGTAGTTGTCTACAATAAGTAGTATCAACGGATATATCGGCTGTGCCCCCCCCCTGACCAGGGCGGGTGCAATGCCCCTTCCATGAAATGGTTATATTACTGAATGGTCCTTATTTTAGACCTTTTTTTAAAGGTAGGATTCTACACAAAATGAGTATGTTGATGGATGAATCACATGGTATCTTTTTCTAACATTGAAATATATCCAGCTTTGAATAAAAATTGTCCTTAATAGGGTGAAATGGTGTTTTAAATAGCATTTTGTTCTATCTAATGATCTGTTTTACTTAGATATAAATGTACCAATGATTTAGTTGCATATAAACCAATTACCATTTAGACATTATACACGTAAAAAAGATGCACTACATGTACATACACACGTTCATACGTTGACGTTTACATTTCTTTCTGGGTGACCTCATTAAATTAAATCAAAAATATCTCATCACACCAACAATTTATACGTACGCCTCTGATAATCACTAAAACAAATTCACATACGTGAACAGACTAATAATTACTTACATAAGATATTGCTAAAATCAATAATTGTATCAACTTTGCATTCAACGTATGTATGCTTCATATAATCATTTTCAACTTAATAATTTTTAACAAATTAAAGCATATTAATATCCATTTTTAACATAATAAAAACATGACTCCATAATCAGTATTTAGACTTCTACCAGATACTGGCCTATACTCGTTTTATATGGGGGTCCACAGCCGTATTAGACACTTGCACTGTACACTCTACTCACAATATCTAATAGTGACACTGGTGATATAATAACGCCATAACATAAAGCACCTTTTAATCATCAACCCGATGACGTATTTCTGCGATATTCTTTGGTTTCAAAATCATGTTGGGGTAGTAATTTTTTTAATAATTTTTTCAGATATTCTTAATATGAATTTATTTTAAATTGAAAGGAAGATATATTTTTGGTTTCAAAATTTTCTGGCGCGGGTTATTCAGTTTTCGTTGTATTTGAAACAAATTTTGTTTGTGGAAGGTTCTACCTATCATGGACTCATCATCGTCGATGAATAATGGTAGGTCTGACTCATGTTGTCTAGACGACATGAGTGATTTGGGTGATGAATCTTTGGTTGCCAATGAATCCACCGATAACCAAATAGCAGGTCATATTCCTGTAAAAAAGGAACCGACAGAGTCTTCTTCTTTGTTAGATTCATGCGAGTCTAACACAGAAAGTTGGATGGAAGAATTTAGATATAGTAATGATGTTACTAAATCTAAATTTATTCAAACTGCAATAAAAGATGTAACTGAAGCTATGAATCATTGGGATTCCAAGCTTCGATTAGGTGTATTTGTTCATGTAATGGAAACTCAAATCTAGTTTTGATGAAGTTAAGATCAATACTAGTTTCGTAAGCAAACGTTTTCTCATCTTCAACAGATGAGAAATAACTAACAATATTCTCATGAAAGAGTACTGTTTTTTGATTCCACTCTTCGCGGAGATTGCGTGGCATTTGGCAAGCCAGTGACATGACCACTGCTTTGCGCAAATACAAAATCTGCAAATTCTTATGAAAGAATATGCAGGGTTCACTGGGATCAAGCGTAACGTTCTTCCAAACGTAGAGCCCGTGCATCTTATTCTTCTTCTTCTGTGGTGGTATTGATGGTTCTACATCAAAACCACCAGCAGAGGCTTGGGAATTAAACCCGCTCAAGGCAGCGACGCCAAGTTGGTAATTCTTAAATTCACCAGGGGTCATGCGAGAATCTGGATTATCCTCCAGGTGCTTCACATATAACCCACACAGTGCCTTTGATGGCCCCAAAGGCACTCTTTCTTGTGGTACTACTAGTCGAGGTGGTCTAGGTACCACTTGACGATAAGCTGATGCGGCAGGTGGGTCAGGTACCCGAATGTGCCGACTTTATCTTTTGGAGCTACTAGCTGATGTTGAATAACCAAAATCAGCCGAGCGCTTCCTATCCCTTGAGGACCAATTGTTGTTCCAGTTGTTATTCCTCCTCATTGTTAGGGTGATTGATATACTAGTGACAACTTGTCTTGGTTCACAACCACAAGAAGAATTTCACAATACGTATTAGTTCAATCAATTTGATGAACTAGTTGGCTTGTTTTGGTTGGTTGTTGGTTCGTTTTACGTAGGATTACGTAGAAATTGGTATTAGAATTAGTTATTTAGGCTGTGTTGATCGGCGACTTTACGAAGAAGTACCGTGGAGAAATTCCTGTTTGGGACAGGCCAAGGCACTGGATGGTCACCTCCAAATTGGAGTGCCATTAGTGATATCATCAGCACAGCTATGGAAGACAATAGTCCGGGCATGCGTCTAATACATCCCAATAATGTCACTTTTTCAGCTCGATGTTTCGATGCCTTTGTGGACGACGTGAACGGGGGCTTGACAGAGGAAGGTATGAAGGTTTATCACCCCCCCCCCACACACACCAGCATCAGTTCCGCTATTATCTACAATATATGAACAAATCAAATTAAACATTCAATACTACGCAAGGCTGTTGTTCACAAGTGGAGGTAAATTGGCGCTACATAAATGCTTTTGTTATATCTTAGAGTTCAATTGGCAAAACGGCAAAAAGAAGATGATCAATACAGCTGATATATATCCTCCTCTTTCAGTGGACCAAACATTTGAACACAAATTGGATACTATAGCTCTATTAAATCCAACGGTAGGTAGAAAAATGTTAGGGGCTATATCAGCTCCGGATGGCAGCACCAAAGATCAATATGAGGAACTGCTTAGTAAAGCTAAAACTTGGGGAGCAAAAATAAAAACAAGCTATCTCCATAGATTTGATGCGAATATGAGTCTTAGGCAAGGCATTATTAAATCATTAGAATACCCGTTAGGGGTCAGTCTTATGACTGAGCGGCAATGTAATGCAATCATGGTTCCTATCCTCACTCCTTACCTTCATAAAGTGGGTATGAATTCCAAAACATCACGGGACACAATATACGGACCAAATCAGTATGGAGGTCTCCAGGTTCCCAATTTATATACCTCTAATGGAATACAAAAGATACAATTGTTTTTAGGACACTTCAGGAAGCAGGATGCTACAGGCACAATATTAGATATAGCTTTGGGCACGTTGCAGCAAGAGATTGGCATTTCAATCCCGATCCTCCAGGCAGATTACACACAATATGGATATTTAGCGTCTCCTTCCTGGTGTGATTGCCTCTGGCAATTTCTGCACAAAATAAGAGGAACTATACGTCTTACACAACCATGGGTCCCAGAAAAATGCTACGAAAACGACGTCAACATTATGGAAAAAGCATCGACATGGGACTGGCCAAAGGATAAATTGGAAGCTCTCAACATTAGTAGACTGTATATGAAAGTGTATTACGTTGGTGAGCTCCTGGATACTTCTAAAACAAGATTACGGCACCACATTAAACTTTTCTTCCAAGTTCCTTCAATTCCAATAAATTTCCAACAATACCGCAACTCCCCAAATATTTTAAAGATATTTGGCTAGATGCAATCCGTAGGTTAATAAGAGAATCAAATATTGGCTCCTCTATGGGAGACATTATATCCACAGTTAGTTTCAAATGGTTCCTATCACAAGATATGATGTATTTAGACAATTTAGTATTATATTTTATTACGCGGCGCTGCCAAGCTCCTATATACGAGACTTGCGCTACCGCGACTCACCCTGAGATGAGATTTGGTATATTTTACTAATATAGGGGGTACATATGTACCACCTGTAACAAAAAAGTTTCAAAAAAAAATTTAAAAAAAGGCCCTCCGAAAATATTGTTGTCAACTGCAGATACTTCTGTAACATTCAACATACATTTGGACTGACGTCACGCTCTCAGGATACACTCCCGAGATATAGCAATTTTTGCAAAAGGTAGCA
>Ga0209092_10005177_pt1 | contig 10609 bp, 8 predicted proteins | sample FraStrMetagenome_FD_187446 | JGI IMG/M metagenome (GOLD analysis project Ga0209092, IMG submission 187446) | Marine eukaryotic phytoplankton communities from Arctic Ocean - Fram Strait ARC3M Metagenome (SPAdes) (version 2) | ecosystem: Environmental > Aquatic > Marine > Oceanic | place: Fram... | reverse complement strand
GCGAGTTGGTCGACTCGGTAGCGTTTCCGATTCCCAGATCGCGGACGTAATAGTTATACGTCATGTCGCTCTCTTTGGTCTTGACTTTTTCCTCCTTGACTCGCGTCGTTGGGATGTCGTCGTCGCCCGGAAAGGGTACGTAGTCGTGAGGTCCAAGCGGCGTAGTGCCAAACTTGCTTCTCGTCTTCTTTTTTGTTTTGAGGCGTTGAGCAATTAATGCTTGTGTTGAGCAATTAATGCTTGCGTTGAGCAATTAATGCTTCCTTGTCCACCCTCTTCGTCGTTCTCCTGATTGCTACTTCCGTAGAAGTGCTCTCATCAACGAGTTTCTTCGTGGCGTAGTTGCTGAATTTCATGATGATTTTCGGTTGGATTAAAATAATTATTTTAACAGACAATCTTAAGAAAGTATTGGGTTTAAAAAGTGAGTACTTTAGGTTTAGGACTTCTATCTAACGCTGATGGATCTCTTCTGACAGTTCACATCGACATCTGCTTTCCTTGCGTGTTTCCGGCGCCCGATCCTTCGCTTCAACTTCCTCTTTCAACCCACTCTTCGCTTCATTGGCTAAATTAGTTATCTTTTCAAAATAGCTAATTAAATGTTCGTTAAGCTAAAATTCTTTCGATACTAGCTAACTTATCTTGAATACTTCTCTACACATGGCAAAGGATTTTCGACGGATTTTCGAAGAAAGCAGAATATCTCACTTTTTCTTCAATGACAAACATTGTAAATTTACATAGACATTATAAACACAATGATAAGGAGGTTTGGGCACTTGGAATTGTCAAAATTGGTTGAATATTGATGAATTTAGGTCAATTCCCCCAAATGTGGGTCGGATATGTGGGTCGGCGGTCGATTTTGTGCAAAATATGGTGATTTCAAGACACATATCTCATGATGGAAACTAGCTATTACTAATTTGACACTTTCCCAACAAAGACGAAAGATAAAATGTTTTGGAAAAGCAACAACTTTAAATAACGAAGATAGTTTATTATCTCAAATAATCATTCTCAACTTGGCCTAAATTTCCCGTAGAAACTTACCTAGAGCTCTATTTTGGTTATTTCGGAATATCTCACTTTTTCTTCAATGATATTTATTACAAGTTTATATAGATACTATAAACACGATGATTTAGAGTACTTGGAACTGTCAAAATAAGTTGAATATCGATGATTTTCAAATGTAGGTCGGATATGTGGGTCGGCAGTTGATTTTTGCGCAAAATATGGTATTTTCAAGACTCTATATCTCATGATGGAAACTAGCTATCACAAATTTGACATCTTCCCAACAAAGACGAAAGATAAAGGGTTAACCGTTTCCTGGCGAAGCTTCACACACAAAATTTTGATTTTTTGCGCATCGTGCAAACAAATTCTACGTAACGCATCTAAGAGACAACCTTTTTAAAGGCTCTATATCTCACGATAGAGGCAAGCTGTCATTTTTAAAACATCCCGCATGAAGACGAAAGATCACAGATACATATGATTCATTCAACGACTTTGCGAAGATAGTTTATACACCCCAAAAAATCATGCACTAATTGAACTAAAGTTCACGTAGGATTCTACGTAGACTTCTTCAGTGGTTATTCTGGAGTATTTCGTTTCCTCCGCAATTACGATTATTTTTAATTAACGAAAACATCAAAAACGCTATGATAAGGAGTTTGGGGTACTTGAAATGGTGAAGAGTAAGCTTATAGAAGTGAAGTTACAAAATTTCGCTCAAAAGGGGCCCGGATCGCGCAAAATAATGGTCTTTTCAAGACTCTATATCTCACGATAGAGGCAAACTCTCGCTTATTTAAAACACTCATCATAAAGAGAAAATATAAAAGATATATATGACTAGTTGAACGACTTTACAAAGATAGTTTATCACCTCAAAAATTCATTCAATATTTGACTAAATTCTCTCGTAGGATTCTACGTAGACCTTTGAAGTGGTTATACCAGATTATCTCAACTTCTCTTCAATAACATTTACTATAAATTTGCAGAGACAACAAAACTACTATGATAAGGAGTTTGAGGTACTTGAAATGGTGAAAAATAAGATTTCAGAACTGAAGTTACAAAATTTCTGTGCTGGGTACCAAAAGGTACCCCTCGCCAGGAAATGTTTTAACATGTAAATTGTGCCAAAAGCTAAATTAGTGACTATGATTACCGGTACATTTATTAATACATGTAAATGTATGTTGTTCAGTGTTCTGTGCTCTGCATCTGGTTCTGATTGCAGTTCATCAAAAAAGGACCTACCGTAGACAACAAAGTATTTGGATTGGAATTTTCGGAAAATCCTTGTTGTAGAGTGTGACGAAAATCCAGCAAATTTGTTGTAAGATTGCTTCAAAATCCAAATACTTTGTTGTATTTGTATTTTTCTCCACATTATTCTCCATGTTCTTCCACGTGTAACGAAGTTATCACTGATCACTGATCACTGATCACTGATCACTGATCACTGATCCTATCCCATCCTATCTTCTTGACCGTCGAACGCTAGCTGAAGCAATTTTTTTTCAACTGTATACCGGTTCTTTTATTTTGTTAACTTCTACTTTTGTACCAATTGTGGAGGTTTTGAAAAGGATTGAAGAACCTGAAACATCCATTACATGTAGAATTTTTAAGAGGGTGGGGCTTTGGCAAGACGAAGTTTACTGACATGTTTGTAGATGAGATGAGGCAAGAAAGTTTGAGAAGAAAATCCACTCTAGAAGAAGAAGCATCTGTCGGATGCGCTAGTCGGATCGAGTAATAATAACACTATTTTTGATCCCAGAGACATAGATCAGACGGAACCGCTATCAGTTAGAGAAGATAATAATCAACCAGAACTACTAAAGGAATGACATTGATTCCATAGAGAAAATGCTGAAGTCAATTGATAAAGCTAGTACTGAGGGATCATTGATCAGTAGGAGGCTTTTGGTAATGTCGATTGGAAAAAATAAGCACAGAGCTCTATATGACTTGCGCTCACGTATGGTGACCTTGCAATTCAGTGGAAAAACAATTTCCATCACCGACAACATGCTCAAGTGTATAAACCCTGCCTTCCACACCAACGTACTCAAAACTCGGAATAACTCTTCTCTGCAATGGAGTTTCAGCTCTACTCATATTTATTGTTTTGTCAAAGACGCTTCCGTGACAACCAAACAATTTTCAGGTACCTGGTAAGCGAGTGCTGTAGTACCGGTAGTTAAACAGCATTGTGTTGTTGACGCACCACCACCAAATGTAGTGGCTGAAATACTTTATGCGAACTGTTCGCATCATACGCGAGAACTTTGATGCTAAAGTCCAGGCGAACTTTGTTGTAGTAATAATGCTAAAATCCATGCGAACTTTGTTGAAGTAAAGTTCTTAAATCCATTAAATCTGTTGTCTTAATACACCTAGAATCCAAAACCTTTGTTGTAACCCCCTATCTGCCACACCCTTTGTTATACCAAATACTTTGTTGTCTACGGTACTCTAGTACACGCAGCACGCACGCCTATGCCCTAATTTATTTTTAACGATTTTTCTAATTTTGAGATTGATTTTGAACATGCGCCAAGTGCTTCCTCCTCGTCCGACTTTCTGAATGCTCATCCCAGTGATCTATTGATTCGCGGCTTTTGGGAAGGATCGACTGATACTATTATTGACGTTCGCGTGACAAATCTCGACAGCAAGTCTTATAAGAACATGCCACCCAAGAAGGCTCTGGAACGACAAGAGAAAGAGAAGAAAAAGAAATATTGCAAGTCCTACGAGCACCAACGTCGCCATTTCGCACCCTTCGTGGTATCGACGGACGGAATGTACGGTTTCGAAGCCCAAGCATTTCTCAAGAGGCTTGCAAAGTTGCTTACAGAAGAATGGGAGAAGCCCTATCCAACAGTAAGGGGTTTCATTAATGCTCGAATGAGTATCGCTCTAGTTAGAGCAACGAATCGATGCATTAGAGGTTCCAGGATCCCTGTGAGCAATATGTCGAAGAAACATTAGTGACAAAAGTGATTAAAGAAGTTTTGAATATTGATAAGTTAGCAAATAAATTTTGTAAATTTACAAATTTTAGTAAATAAGTTAGAAATTGCGGACTATCGAATATTAATTTGAAGTAATCATAAATAAGTATAAATCCTAAAAATTATTGTTCCTAAATTCCTTTTTTTGTAAATAAAAAATAAGTAATCAATTAACTCCAATCAATTATGTCGGCGTATATGCCCAACGCATTCGCTATGTCTGCGTATATGCCCAACGCACTCGGCATTTTTAGTTCTTTACCAATATCTTCTTATTGCAAAGTATAAGTTTTTAAGCACATATCTGAAATCTAGATGAAAAAATACATCGACATAATGGCGTTATCCCGCGTACTTCTTTAGATCTGATGCCGATACAGTCCTTGACGTTTAACAAACAGTAAAAGCAAGTGGGACGAAAGGATGGGCCTCGGAAATTATGGATTCACGTAGGTTCAAAATAATCTGTAAAGTCTTTCATCCAGAAAACCGTATAGCGAGAGCTTGTGGTGAGATATGCCATCAAATTCATCACCTGTTACGAGACTTTAAAGCCGCTGCAAAGGCATCATTTATTCCCGGGCGTGGTATTTCGTTTGATGAAAGTGACTAAATCCTCGTGTCGAATATTTCAGATGCAGTGTGACGGAGCCTGATAATTATATTATCTTGCATATAGATATTTACCAAGGAAGAAATTCTTCAAACATAGATATCGCTCTGGAAGCACAACAACTTCCAACTACGATGAAGGCTGTCGTCAATACTGTTTGTCACACTGCATCCACAAGCTCTCGTTATACGGTTTTCTGGATGAAAGACTTACAAATTATTTTGAACCTACGTACATCCATAAGTTCCAAGGCCCATCCTTTCGTCCCACTTGCTTTTACTGTTTGTTAAACGTCAAGGACTATATCGGCATCAGACCTAAAGAAGTACGCGGGATAACTGCCATAATCGTTAGAATTTAATCCTGAGCAAGATTCCGAAAAACGAACCGAATGCTGTACAACAATCTATTTGCGCGATGCGGAAGCACGAACATTTTTTATATAGTCGTTGGAATTCCGACATAATCGTTTGACAGTGTCGACAGTCTTGAAAGATGCTGCTACACCGAATTTTAATCCCACCCGACCGATATATACGGTCTTCTTATGACTTGGTAATCTTAATCGTTCGTTCGTGTGCTCATAATGATTATAGGCCCATGTAAGCTTATCGAGTATTCCATTTGTTTGTAGATTTTCAGATACCGATTCATCATCTTCTTTTTCCTCTACAATATCTTATCATGTTCGAATATTGCAACACCGTTACTATTGTTGAAACTAGGATCATCTCTTTCGTTATCATCTGTTTCTTCTTCCGACGAGGAATCAGAGGTATTTAAAACAACATTTCTCGTCGGATTAGACCTTCGACTGATAGGCGATATGAGCAGATTCTGAAACTGCGATAACCTCTGCCCATCTACGTTAGCGTTGGGACTCCTCTGGCTATCCAACAAAGGATTTGGAGTCTGCAGGTATCCCGTCCTTGCGGTTTTGAACAATTCTCTGTTGCGCATTCCAATCGACTTCATAATGAAGACGCCCACTTCGTGGCAGGGACGTCACTTTCCCAAGAAGGGAGGAAGCTAAATTATTATCGATGTTTTCATTCAAATACAGCTCGCTGTAATCGAGAATTTCTTTATTTTGCAGTGCAATGGTAGACATAATGTGGATGTTGATGATTTGTTTGTATTTGTTGGTGAAAATTTAAGATCGACGGATGAAGTTATAAAAAGATATTCTTATTCATGAGTCAGAAAGCCAAACTTCGAACATGATTTTGGATATAAAAAAAAAGTAAATTCTCTAACTAATTATCACTTATCAGAAGTCCAAGTCCAACACCTCATTCCCAACGAAAGCGATTCGACATATTGCTCACAGGGATCCTGGAACCTCTTATGCATCGATTCGTTGCTCTAACTAGAGCGATACTCATTCGAGCATTAATAAAACCCCTTACTACTGGATAGGACATCTCCCATTTTTCTGCAAGCAACTTTGCAAGCCTCTTGGGAAATGCTTGGGCTTCGAAACCGAACATTCCGTCCGTCGATACCACGAAAGGTGTAATTAATTTAAAAAAAAATATTTTGGTACACGATGGTTGAAAATCATTTCTTTCAAATCACGGATTGTAGGTAAAATTACATAATTCTACATTTTCGAGGATCCACTAATTATCGCAATGAGGTTTCTAATTTTGAATTCTTTCAGCCTTTTCCATCTTATCTATCATGTGCCTCACCTAGTTACGACGGCGTTTTTATCTAGTCATATTGCAGTTTCACCACTTTCTTTCAAAGGAATGAGAAGAGAACAAGAGCGTTACTCGGATGGACTTTTTTAATAATAAAAAGTAACAATAAACAAGAGTATTTTGCCAGCAGCAATGCAGCTAAGCACTATTTACTGAGGACAATGGCCAAGCAATCCGTTTCTCGCCCTCTAAATGGTTCCCAACAATTCTAAAACTAGCGGGTGCTCTAACCTTCGCGTGTGGAATATTGGTAATTACTCATGACCAGGCTTGCGTATTTAACATCGTTGGAGTAGATGCTTTCAATGGGTACTTCTACAATGAGCAGCTGGTGGTGGGCAGGAATACGCACTCCTCCCTGCGTTATCTATCAGAGTCATTGGGGCTCTACAACGTCTTGAAGGTACTTTATTAGCACGCTTGGGTACATCAACAATAAATGACGATAGTGATAGTGACGACGGATGCAGTACAATTACTGTTGGTATAAGTTTGAAATCAATGTTTACAGTCATAGTCGCTGTATTAGCATTGAATATTAGTGATTCACCTACAAGTAATATGTTTTTTCTGTTTTGGTTTTCTTGCATCAATGTCATCAATGCATTTTTAGCGGGAAGCTGCTTCAAAGATACCTCATCCATGCCTCTTCAAAAGGTTGTATTCAACTATGGGAAATTAATTTTAACGTTTCATCCATCCCTGTCCCTACTCTCACGTTACTTAATTGGAGAGTCACTGCTATCTAGTTTGATCGGACTATCTCAGATTTTTCTCCAATTGATTTGTTTATTTTCTATGAGTACGAAGGTTCGCACTATTGTTATTGTCGGAACTTTGGGGATACGACGTGCGCTGACCACGCGTACTGCTCGACGAGCTGTTCATGTCTCAGACGAAATCATTTCGTGGCTCTGCTACAACATTAGATAACCCTTTCGCTTAGACGTGAACAGCTCGTTGAGCAGTAGGTGCGGTCAGCGCACGTCGTATTCCCAAAGTTCCGACAATAACAATAGTGCAAACCACGACTTGGATGAAAACTATTATGGTTTCAGAAGCAGCCGTCAGCCCAGTGGTCCTACTTTCTCCTCCGCCAATCAGATAATGAGAGGACACGAGCTGATGAAGGATTTCTGCCGGGGAACATATGCTTTTTAGCCAGTTAAAGATTGATCTACATAACGCGTTTGCACAGGGCAGGGTAGACGCGTACCCTACCACAATCGAGGACGCGTTTGACTTTCTCTTTAGATACAAAGTGTCCAGTAACCCTGATACCACCAGCAACAATAGTCGGCGCAACAACAATCGCCACAACGACCGACGTTCCAACGACAGTGACGATCACAACAACAACACACGTAATCACAATAGCCGTCAATTGTCGTTTGCCCAAGGCGACAATAAAAGTTTTGAGAATGCGACAGGTATGCCCACAAGTGATGTTCAAGCGACTCACAATAAAGAGAGAGCCAGGTATGTACCGTTCGTTCCAACATCAATATTTCATAACTCATGTATAATCCACAACAACTAAGCCATTCCATTCTTAACTTGATCGACTCAGCAATAAGCCTTTAGTCCTCTTCACGAACGGTGGCCCATTTACGTGCGCTCACGTGGGGAGAGTTCCTGGACTCGGAGAAGCCCATATTTGGTACCATCCAGACTCGATTGCGAATATCTTTACACTGGCTGATATTACGGCAGCAAAAAGGGTAACAATGGACTCAGCTGTCGAGAAATGTTTCGTAGTACATCGTGGAGATGGGAGTGTAGTGAAGTTTTCTAAATGCGGTGAGGGCCTATATGTGTGACGTCCTGAAGCGCATTTTAAAATAAATAATTTCAGTCCACATCTCAGTTTTGCTCAAACAATTTATGACTTTGAGAAGTTATATACCCCTGTCAAGTACAATCTGCAAAACATGTACGCGAACTCCAACGCCGGCTTGCCTATCCACCTCAACAAAGGTTTGAGCACATCATTAAATCAAGTTACATCCTCAACTGTCCTTACACTGTGGATGTTGTTCGCCGCGCGTACCATATCTATGGCCCTATCGTTGAAGTACTCAAAGGTAAAACTACGCGAGCACGGCCTTCAATTGTACCTAGCCATGCGCTCGTCAAACTCCCTTCCTACATCATGAACACCCATCAACAAGTCACTTTATGTATTGATCTTTTACTTGCTAACGGCAACTATTTTCTACACACTATCTAACGCAACATCCGTTTTCGCGCCACTGCGCCACTGCCTAATCGTTCAATAAAAACAGCTCTTACGTCGTCTAACACCAGTATTCCAGCAATATCACTCCCGCGGTTTTGAAATTTATGAAGTTCTTGCCGGCAACGAATTTCAATGTCTTGAGGCGGACATCTTACCTGCCCGTCTCAACCTAGTCAGCCGGAGCGAACTTGTCGGAGAAGTCGAAAACTCAAACAAGTACCTCAAGCAGACCGTCCGTTGTCTTTTATCCAGTACCGGTGCCCGACATGTTTCCAAAGCCATGGTGGTTGATGCTATCGACCTGGCCACTACCTGCGCTAATGCTTTTCCCATCGATAGTGGTATATCAGATTCCCGCAGCCCCTCCACCATCGTCACCGGCTGCCAACCCCTCAATTTTAATAATCTTAAAGTTACTTTCGGCACTTTTGTTCAAATCCATCTTCACAATCATCCAACCAATACTATGCAGCCCCGAACCATCAATGTCATTGCCCTCAACCCTACTGGCAACACTCAAGGTTCATATTCCTTCATGTACCTAGATACAGGCCGGCGCATGTCTGCTTACAGATGGGTTGAATGTAAATTAACCTCTGCGTCCTATCCAATATTGAACATTTAGTCGAGGTGGAACAACAGCCCCTTATGTTCGATGGCCCCGCTCCATTGAGCATTAATGAAACCCCTTACTGTTGAATAGGGCTTCTCCCATTCTTCTGCAAGCAACTTTGCAAGCTTCTTGAGAAATGCTCGGGATTTAAAGCCGAACATTCCGTCCGTCGATATCACGAAGGGTGCGAAATGGCGACGTTGGTTCTCACAGGGTTTGCAATATTTCTTTTTCTTCTCTTTCTCTTGTCGTTCTAGAGCCTTCTTGGGTGGCACATTCTTATAAGACTTGCTGTCAAGATTCGTTACGTGAACGTCAATAATGGTATCAGTCGATCCCTCCCAAAAGCCGCGAATCAATAGATCACCGCGATGAGCATTCAGAAAGTCGGACGAGGAGGAAGCACTTGGCGCATGTATTTTGGTACCATTGGCACGCATCGGAGCAGGATTAATCATAGGTTCGCATCGGATACGGGATGGACTAAACACATGTGCTAGTAGATCTCTGAGTTCGTCACGAACTTCGTCGTGTCGAGCTGTGACCAATCCACCCTTTTTGCAGTCAAGGGCATGATTCACATCAAACTTCTTGGACACCACAACCGTCGCAAGACGTTGGTAGGTTTGAAGGTACGCGTGCATATAGGAGCATTAGAGCATCGCAAAACTCAGTCGAAGATAGGATTGTTCCGCCAACGTGCGAAGGCATGACGCTGAGCCTGCGCCCTATTTTTCTTCGCTCGTTTCAAGGTACGTTGAGTATCCTGAGGGAACTGATCGAAAGAGTGTTCGACTTATAACACTCTTTAGAACTGGTTGTTGGATTGCTTAAACTTAGACCGTTAAGATCAATTTCACTTCAACACATTCGTCTTCTTCTCTTGATCATTGGGATAACGTAACTGTAACCTTAGGGAGGAATTCATTTTTGTCAACAGTCATTATTCTTTTGCTAAGACAATGATTTTTCATTATTCGTATTATTCAGTTAAAGTGCCCCGTGCATGCTTCATGCAAGTGCATTGTCGCGATGAAAACATGATTATTGACAGTACAGTAGTAGAGGCCGTGAGAATTGGACAGAAATGTATATCCCTTACAATACAACGAAAGTAACATCAACAAAATGAAAACATCCACGGGTCAAAGGCCGCACGGCTAAGGCGATCCGCGTACTGGAGAGACTGACTAGAGCATATGCTCGAATTAAGGCGGGAGAGCAAGCTGGTTGGAAGCAGGCTCGATCATGTGAAACCATCAGGGAAGGGTTTTTTAGCGGGTGAGGGGCGACTGTAAGAGCGTCGACCAAGTCCCGCAGTATCACTCGAAGGAATAGGTGAGGAGTGATCCCTATAGTACCGTGACTAACACGACTGAATGACCGGGG
>Ga0209092_10005173_pt1 | contig 10614 bp, 11 predicted proteins | sample FraStrMetagenome_FD_187446 | JGI IMG/M metagenome (GOLD analysis project Ga0209092, IMG submission 187446) | Marine eukaryotic phytoplankton communities from Arctic Ocean - Fram Strait ARC3M Metagenome (SPAdes) (version 2) | ecosystem: Environmental > Aquatic > Marine > Oceanic | place: Fram... | reverse complement strand
CCTTGTTCAATCAGTTATTAATAGAATAAATTGTAAAGAAGTAGTAATGGATCGCTACGGTGTTATTGTTATTAGACGCATCTAAAGTACATCTATTTGAAATTCTTCGGTAAAATATCCTTTAACATCTGGACACATTCCAAGATCTGAATTAAAATCCCATCCTAATATTTTATTAAGGATACTATCATAAGTTTCCTTATCTTCATCATACGTAACAAAATAAGGATCATTGCCGTAAAGCAATTTAGAATCATTTAAATAATCTAGTGGCTTCCCTCCAAATTCTTCAGATAACCATTTAGCATAACAAATACCTACCATATAACTTTTTGAAGGATAAATCCAACCTATATCTCTTTCGTTGAAATACCTAATAGCATCCTCGACTACATTGTTTGTAAAAACTACAGCTTTATCATTCAAGTCGTCAGTGTGTTCGGTGTTTAGTCGATGATATATTTCTTGTCTTAGTTTCCATTCATCCATCGTCATCATCCAATACGTCTAAAAATAAATCTACCGGAACTGCTACTCTTAAATCTGATAAAAACGGATTGATAGAATGATAAGCATACCCAGGAAAAACTACAACATCGCCGGATGTTGGTTTAAATTTTATCGGTGCAAAAGGTTTTTGAAAATCTATCATATACCCTCTATTAGCATTTGCTCTTGGATCATTTATTACTAGTTCGCCACCTAGATCAGTATCTTGTGCAAAAAGATAAAATACAGACACAAACGGAGAACTTGCGTGATTGTGTGATGGCATACTGTAAATACTCGGACTTCTAGCAGTTATTGCCCAGGCTTTATATGTTGCTCTATAATTTTTTAGATCCATACCTAAAACTTCATTAAAATAATATGAGAATATTTTAGTTACTTCTTTTTTAAATTCTTTGATTGCTGGATCATCAATTGTTAATAAACTTAACTTGCCGTTAGCATAGTCAGTAGTATCTATTTGCATTAAAACCGATAGTACCTTATCACATAACTCTTGATCAATAGTTGTTTTATATAACGGAGTAGACCACAGGTTATTAATTCCGTTATTAAGCATTTTTATGTTCCATATATTCTAATAATCCTCTATAACCATTGCAACTATTATCTAAGTCTTTTACATATCGATAATGCTCTGTTAAACAGTTTCCAAAGTATTTACAACTTTTACAAATGCTACTTACATTATCCGATTTTTCTTTTTCTGTCCAAGCAATATAATCTTGCCAGGTGTCAAGCTCTAAGAAATATTCTTTATCGCTTTCGTCAAACTCTAATACACCATACTTACCGTTAGGCGTAATGTATATGTGATTATCTGAAAATGCATTATATTCTTTGCTAATACTAGACTGTATTTTATCTTCATTAACAAACTGAAAGTTCTTAGGCGTATCTGCTTCTAACCATTTAATAATATGATCTTCAAAATCTTTATGAGTTACTGTATAACTATTCGCTTGATTGATTGAATAAGGTTTAATTTCAACACTTTCAACACTTGAACACATATTAAGCAGCATTATCATTTCTTCTACATCTTTTTCAAGTATTACAGGAGACGCAAGTATTAATACTGCAATTGGTACAGGACTTAGCAACATATTTTCATAAACTAAATCACTTTTTTCTCTTGCTTCAAAGTCGTAACTAACACTCAAATACACATCGTCTTCATAAAATCCGTCGTGCAGCATTGAATAGTTTGTTATAATGTTTATTTCATTATCATAGTGTTTACGAACAGTATCTTTTAATCCGTAAAAATAATCTTTCTTTAATGCACCTATCTCACCCCCATATAGATCAACATATTCTATACTAGGTATGTCGTTCAACAGTCTATCTAAATCTTCCAATGATATTTTCTTTTGATCAGATAGTTGTTCTGGAGTAAGATAACAAAAGTCACAAGAGAAGTTACAAAAGTAACTAGGATTAATTGACACTGTAAACATTATTCAGCATACTCTCTTACATATGGTGTAGGTGTTACTACACCTGTCATACCATTAGCTTCAATAATATCAGGAGCTAATTGTTTCATATGAAAGCAATGATCTTCAACCATATTGTGTTGTTTTAAATCTTTAATAGTTTTTTTACAACCATTGCAAATATCAAACATAGGACAACTGTAACACGCTTGTTTTAAACTATTAAGTTCAAAATCATCAGCTAAGGGTGTAAACTGCTCTCCTGCCATTTCTCGTTCAAAGTCTATTGCTTTATCCATATCATCGCCAAATGCGCCGCAACTATAGTAATCACCTTCTGGCTGTATAGTTCTAATGCTACTATCACAGCTTCTATTTTGTGGACATATTGTATGTTCTTTTTTAAGACGCTTGATCATTTGACTAGTATTAAATTCCCAAGGTGCAAGTCCAGCTTTCCATATCTCAATGTACTTTTCATATACTTTTGAAAGCATATAAGGAGCATCTTGTTCGCCACTTGCCATTGCATAGTTTACTTTTGCAACGACTCCCATTCGCTTTGCAAGCTCTACTGTTGCAATGACAGTATCTTCGTTTTCTTCTGTGATAACTGCAATGAAGTCTGGACGATAGCCGCAATACTCTAATACAGAATTAGAGCATTTCCAAAAGTCTTCTTCAGTAAATACTGATAGGTCGCCTTTGAGTCTTCCTTCGCCGTACTGAAAGCTAGTAGCAATACCTACTCTTGGGTTTTGAAATACAGGTAACCATTTCTTAGGCTTTACCATAAACGGCCATAGATTTGTAGTTAATGCTACAGTGGCCGGATAATCGTTCTTGTCAAGGAATTCAATCAACGACATATAGTATTTAGGATCCATCATTAATGGATCGCCACCGTTAACTATTATAGTATTTGTATTAGGGTACCTGTCTAAGAATCTAAATATCTTAAACAAATCTAGCTGTGCTGTGCTGTCAACGTCTGTTATCTTTGAACTAGAACAGAACGTACATTTAAAGTTACAAGCCTCAGTAGGTTTAATAATTAGATCCATTATGCTATCTCTGCAAATGCTTCAGCATATATCCAAGACTGAATGTCTGTTTCATTAGTTTTGATCCATTCTGTAACAACTAAAAGTCTATCACGTCCTAGTATCTGTTGTATATTTCTAGGAGGTGTTTTTGGATTTAATATATCATAAAATTCGTTATAAATTTCTTGAAACCCGTTAATGTGCTGTATCGCTTTCCAAGTTGCTATTGAAAATTCTTTTGATGATAATCCAATATCTTCACTATAGAAACGTCTCATTGCATAATTTAATACAAACGACATCATAAGCATTTGTACTCCTTCGTCTTGAGTGTAACTATTGCAATACGACATTGTTTTATAATATGATTTATTATTCTTATATAAATCACTTATAAATTTTTCTTTATCAATGTTTACTTCATCAATATAAACATCAACCGTTACTATTCCGTGTTTGTTTTCTTTTGCTTCGCGAGTTACTTCGGTATCAGGTAACATCATATAATCAAACCTAAGAACCTCTGCCTGGCTGTAAGGATCTATTGTAAAAATTATATTAGTTTCTTCGTAAAAGTCATCTAATGTTGATCCAGGCATTCCTCTAATTAATTCTATGTCAGGTTTCATATTTTTATTTTTTAGATGCTCAGCAAACTTTAGTTGGTCTTCTAAGCAAAGCCCTTTTCTTTTAGCAATTTTTAACGCTTCGGGGTTAACTGTTTGTATACTTACACTTGGGACTAAACTATATCTTATGTGAGAAGCACTATGATCCTGAATGTCGTATACTGCATCCCATAAAGAAATTTGTTTTTCAAGGTTTGTTGTCTTTAGCATAGAAATACCTGTGATAGATATTCCTAACGATCTAGCATACTTTAATATATCTAAGTCTCTTTCTCTAAACGCTCCAAAATTAGCATCAGTATAATAAACATAATTCACACCCATTTTGCGTAAAGAATCAAGTTCGGCTTTGACTGTCTCTATACTTTTTGTTTTAATCTTTGTACCTGTGCCGCCGCCCCATTCGCAATAGGTACACTTAAATGGACAACCTCTTGAAGTTTCAAAACTAGTGTAATAAGTTAAGTTATTATCTTTTGAGTATTGAAATAATTTATTAAAATAATCAAATGATTCTCCGTATGGATTTATATCAATAAACTCCCACGGTAATTTTATAGAACTTCTTGCTTCATAAGGTATAAATCTAGGATCAGGAAGTGTATCTTGTTCAAAGTATTTGTCTAAAAAGTCAAGTAAAAATAATTCTCCTGGGCTAGTAGGAACATTGATATAATCATACATATGATTATCGTTAATTAGATCTTCTGAATCTACATCAATCTGAGGTCCGCCTAACATAGTAATTGCATTTGGCTTTTGTTTTTTAACATATGCTGCAATACTTTTATTAATTTGATAATTCCATATGTAACTACTAAAAAGAAATATATCTGCGTCACTAATTTCATCGTAAACATTTTCTACAGTATTATATTTGTCAAACTTATAAGGAGGATCAATCCATTCAATCTTGTGAGGATATTTGCCTTTACGATTATAATAAGTTTTTAAGTATCCCCAAGTTAACATAGATGCTGTAGACGCAGTTGATATAGGAGGATTTATAAAAGCCACTTTTATATCACTGTTCATTTAGTAAGAGTCCCTCTTGACTCATCTCTTCAAAAAACATTCTAAACATACAATCTTCCAGCCTTTCGAGATCCTTCCAATCTGCCTGTACAAAACATCTAAATTGGCATCTTTCAAACCACGAACAGTTAAAACAATCGTGTCTTTTTAAATGAGACTCGATGATAAATTCGTTTGTAGAATAATCAATTGGTGTTGTTTCAAAGTCGCTTTCTTCGTACACTAAGTAACGACACTTAACTTCTTTACCGTCAGGTAGTAATGTTAATTTATTTAGACTGTAGCAAGTCATTTGATTTGTTTTATTTTGTAAAAGCTCTGCAACAGGATAAACTTTTGGATAGTTATGTGCAACATAAATCATTGCATCAAGCATTTCTTGCTCACTCGGTAGTAACTTTGACGCCGACTTTAATTCAGGTACATAGTAATCAAAATACAATGTATACTTGCCGTACAGATATTTAAAATACTCGTCTTGATTTCGGAGTATTTTTCTAATAGCAGGCTTTGTTAGTACAAATCCAATAACTGTTATTAAGTCTGAAAATCTTTCTAAGTTAATAGAAAACAAGTTTGATTTAAAGTCATTTAGGCCGCGGCCCGCAAAGTCATAAGAAGTTGAAATGTAACTATTTTTGTGACTCCGAATAAATGTTTCAACTCTTTCATATCGTCCAAAAACTAAATTCGTAACCCAATTAAATCTAACTTTGTCTGTTGTGTTGTCTGTAATATATTTGTGAAATTTACTATAAGCATCGAACATATGATCAGGGACCTGGTCATTAAATATTTCTCCGCCCATTATATTAATAATATGTGAATCTTTTTCGTTATTGTTAATAAATTTAACACATTCTTTTGCTTTATCTATAGCTGCTTCTAAATTCATTCCTACAGTAGAGTCGTGATCTTGGCCGCAGAATGCACAATTCAAATTACAAAACTCAAAGAGATGTAATTCTATTTCAGTAGAGTCTGGTAGTTTACTTTTTAATGCTTTGTTAAGATAGCTACTCATAGATGTCCTCTCTTTTTACATTTCCAATTGTAAAGTCTTGCGACAGTTTATGACAAAATCTAGGTTTAGTTTTAAGATGTACTATAGCTGCAACAAATTCATTGCTCCATTGTTCTTCTTTATTCATAGATGATGTAAGCATTTGAAACATTTTTTCAACCGAATTAATTTCTAATTCTTCTGTTAGATACAATATATTGTTGTCAATTAGTCTAAATTCAAGTGCATTAGGATAGTAATACCGATTGTTATATTCATAAAATATTATATGCGAAATTGGATACAATGCTTTTTTAAAGTATGCGTATTCAACTTTAGCTTTTCCTTGAGAGTTTACTTCTGTAATTGTACAAGATATGTCAATGTTGTCATCCTGTCGAATAACTTTTTCGTTTTTATCTTGTAACATTACTGCTGTCCTATGTCTGAAAGAAGTATATCCTTTGCCCATCGTATAGGTATGTTACTAGATACATCTCTGTTTGATGCAATTACAATATTATTGGCATCGCTAGTAACAGCCCTTGACAAAGAATCATCTGTCATTGTTATGTTTCCTTGCTCTTGATCGTTGAATGCTACACTTGCAATTAAGTCTGCTGGGAGAAAGAATTCTTTATGATTAGTTGCATATATGCTTTTAGTATAGCTTATTATTGCGTCTGTGTCAACTGATATTTCTTCTAACCAAGTATCTCTAAGATAATCGTACCCTATTAAAAACTTGCCGTGTGTTAATCTAATTAAACTTCCCATAAAAAAGTATGTTTGATCTAACTGTAACTCTTGTACTCCGCAGTCTATGTCAATTACTGCTATATCATATTCTTTTGGTGTTAACTGCCACTGTTTATATTTGTCTTCAAGAAGTTCGTATACTGAAAAATCAGTTCGCTCTTTACTTCTTTCGTCCTGCGGAGTTAGTCGCTTGTGTGTAAACGCTGTCCACTCTTTTCTAGAATATGTTTTATCTAACGACATTTGTTCAAAATAAGCTCTTACAAGACCCTTAATTGATAATTGTCCGTCTTCAAAGTTTCTATCCCCCATTGTGAATCGATAGAATCCCGGATAGTAATCACCAGATGATAAAATTATCTTTACGTATTCTTCATTGGTTATTTGGTTTGCTAAATGTAATAGGTCAAATTTCATATTCAACTGGTCCTAATGCATTAACTACTCTAATTGCATTTTTTGCTACCAGGCAGTCTTTTACATTATGTATATCCATAAGATGTAAAATACTTCTGTCAACACAGGAACCAAGATACTCACAGTTACCACACTCTGTTTTATCATCTACATTTAAATACTGATCTAGTTGGACCTGTTCTTCAAATTCTTCAAATTCAGATGCGGTAAATTCTTTCAATGGAATTTTAAGCTCATCAACAAAACTTACATATCGTTCGTATAACAACGGACTATGATAGAATTCCCCGTTCTTCCAGTTGTATTGTCTTTCGATTAACGAATCGTTTAATTTTCCAAAACTAAATCTTAAATAACTACCTTTTTCTGCAGACACTAAAGAGTCGTTAAACATTTCTTTGATTTGGACTGCTGCTTCATAGAAATCGTTATTAGATAATAGTGCATCTTTTCTACCTAAACTAAAGTTAAAATCAATAGTAGTTTCAAATAAATGTTCTACTCGAGTATGAAGATAGTCATAGTTCTTGATTAAGTCTGCGACCTTTGTTGTGTCGTAATTGTATACATTCATAATACCAAACTTACGAACACCTGTTGGCCAGTCCATTATCTTGACAACTTCATTTTGATTTTTTTCAAGTACCTTTAAATATTTGTTATTCTGAACTTGGTCTGGTTCAATAATTATATTAATTTCTAATTCCATATTAGAATAATGTTTCTTTAATACATCTGCAATCTTTTGAGCGTTAGATGTATCAAGATATGTTGTTTGAAAACTAATTCTTTTAAAGTAATTTAATATATCTATGACTCGAGGATCAGACAAAACTTCAGCAGTGTTGCCTGCACTTAAAAAATCAACTGGTTGTATAAATGCTATAAAAGGCTTGTATAGATTCTTAGCTGAAAAACTTTCCATTACATTTTTTAAATCTGCATATGTTTCGTCTGTCATAGGCTCAGAGCCTTCTTTGTTCACAAAGCATCCTTTACATTGCCACGGACATCCGTTTAACAATTCAAATGCTAAATTAAAAAAGAAAGAGTTACTATCTTTTAAGTGTCCGGATGCTAAGTAAGAGTCCATTTAGTAAAGTTCCTTCACCTTATCGGTTAATTCTTTGCTATCAAAGAAAGTGCCAGCATCTGCTGGTAATGTTTTATCGTGAACTGCAATCATTAAGCCAATAAAATCTTTTAACTTGGCAACAAATTCATAAAGACTTTTTCCTTTAAACATATACGACTCAAATTGTTGTCTAAACCAAAATGGTTCATTATTACTAATGTCTGTACTAAAAAATCGTATCATAAATGCTGAATGTAAAAGATTAACTACGTTTAATCCAATTGCGTTGTCGTCGTCAATGATTTGACTATTTTCTTCAACTTTATATTCATCATTTAACTCTTTAAAAGAATAACACATATATAACGGTATTGAGTTTAAGAAAGCTAACCACATTGCAATAGTTTCAGGCCTAGTTTCGATGTATCTATCGGCTTGTTCTGCTGTTAAATGCCCTGTACTATTATTGCCGGCTGCTCTTAATATAATCTGTTCAACTAATGTGTTTAAATACGGAATGTCAGTGATAGTTTTTACAGTCATATAGTGGTCTAGTAAAGTAAACATAACGTCTTCGTCAAAATTATCAGATATTTTTAGATCAACTGGAATATCTAAGTTTGATACATATGTTAGAAATATTTGATTTTTAATTTTTGAGTTATCATAATCTACAATAAATTTTATTTCTTTATCTTGAAAGAATTCTTTAATAGACTCAATTGCTAATGGTACTGTTACTTGTCTAATCTTGCTCATAATCTGTCCTCAGTTCTACTAAATTTGTTTTTGCTCGAGTCGTATATAAGTGCGCAAATCTATCAATGTTATTACGAACTCTCGACACTACTTGTTTACTTAGCGGACATTCGTCTGTTTCATCAAACAATGTGGAATCACAGTTGCCGCCGCAGATGTCATAATGTTCGCAATCAAAACACATCTGATTCTGTTCATCAAACATCTTTTCAGATATAATTTTTGCTGCTTTTTCTTCAAATAGCGGCCAGTTGTTAACTAAAACATCAACGTGTGCTTGTGGTTCTATATACGTTCTGTCAGGACAAAACCCAACAGTGCCATTAGGATTTAATGTAAAGGTTCGTTTGTCACAACAGTTACATTTGCACTCGTAAAGTTGTCCGTGCATTAGTGTCTTAGTAAACAAGTCTACTTGCGGCAAGCACCAGCTAACTTCATTATGCTGGTAATAATCAACTAACTTGTCTAGCCAGGCTGCCCACAATTTGTTGTTTGGTTTTAAGTCCCTAGTTTGTTCATCAAACGTTGTTAATAACTCAAAGTCAATAGAATCAACTCCTTCAAACTTCTTTGCTATCTCAATTGGATCATATTTTAATAAGTGACGCTGTGCAGTAATCGCCATATTAACTCTAATACCTTGGTCTAATAATATTTTAAGATTTTTAAAAAATAATTCTTCTTGTTTTGCATTAGAAAATCTTATGTCGGCATCCCAACTTACTCCTAATGAACCATAACAATCTTCGTTAATATAATCTATAAAGTCTTGTTTAATTTTAAATGTAAGATTAGTTTGCGGAACTATATCCTTACGTATATCAGGATAATATTTATGGATCAGTGCTGTAACTTGTCTAATATAAGGGATTGGTGCAAGAAATGTCTCGCCTCCGTGAATATAGAATGTTGCCTTTTGAGGGTTAACATTTTTACGTATTGCCTTTAGATATTTTTCTATAACATCAAGTGGCGTAAACATTAAAGGATCTTTGTCGCCAAGAGTGAAGCAGTGAGTGCAATTTAAGTTGCAACTCTGCACAACTCTAATATATATTACATTGAACTCGTTTGAAAATACTGACATTATTTTGTAACTACAAAGAATTTATAGAATAATAATCCTTCTTTATGTCCTTTAATAAAGTTATCTTCAATGCCGCTTTTCATTGACCACTCATTTCTTAATTCCCAATAAGGTATTAAATCAGTAGAACGATCCTCTTCGTATATTAATTTTAAATTACAATTATCTAGTGCATCTCTGTATGTTTTATCACTATGCATTGTAGAAGCGTAATGATCGTTTATAGGTTCAATTACTTCTTTAAGAGCTTCATCAGCTCTGTCGTGTGCATAACACCAGGTAGCAATTACAAACTTGCCGTTTGGCTTTAGTGTGCGACTTACTTCTTTAAACAAGACAGTTAAGTCCAATGTATATTGAGTAACTTCGGAACAATATTCGTGTGTAAAGGATTCGTCTGGATACGGCATACTTAGAAAGTTTGCTTGCTTTACTTCGGCTCTATCTTCTAGACCTCTCTTTTTGATTTCGTCGTTAGTATAATCAGTTTGATAGTGCGTTAGATTTATACCATCGAGCTTTGCATCTTTATATTGATCTGCGATGCGAAACATTACTCCGCCTCGTCCACACCCAATATCTAATGTACTAGATTGTTCATCGGTGTATTCAAGTAATTCAATTATTCTAGTTGTTTGGTCGTGTTCCTGGCGTTGGACCTCAGCAGTGATTTCTTCATCAGTTGCTTGTGATGTATCTATTTTAGTAGGTCCTAATCCGAAGTGATGAAATACATAACCATCGGTTGCTTGTGCAAGATTTCTATCTTGCTTTTTGTTATTATAGTAATCATATACTCTAGAACTTAGAGCATTTTGATCTTCGAGATGCGCATTTTTAAACATATTTGTT
>Ga0209092_10005171_pt1 | contig 10615 bp, 13 predicted proteins | sample FraStrMetagenome_FD_187446 | JGI IMG/M metagenome (GOLD analysis project Ga0209092, IMG submission 187446) | Marine eukaryotic phytoplankton communities from Arctic Ocean - Fram Strait ARC3M Metagenome (SPAdes) (version 2) | ecosystem: Environmental > Aquatic > Marine > Oceanic | place: Fram... | reverse complement strand
GTAGCATGGACAAATCAGAAAAGCAATATTTGAAAAAAAGAAAATGCTACTTCGCTCAAAGTATTCATGGAAAAAAGAATTGGATGGAGAAAGCTGTAAGTCAGATGACTGAAAATGTTTACATTACTTTAGACTTGGATGTTTTTGATCCAAGCATCATGCCTTCAACAGGAACCCCCGAACCTGGAGGTATAACTTGGTATCCAATGATTGAATTTTTGAAAAAAGTCTTTCAAGAAAAAAATGTAGTCGGTTTTGACATTGTCGAATTGGCTCCGAATCCAGAAAATAAAGCGCCTGATTTTTTAGCCGCAAAATTATATTATAAAATGTTGAGTTATAAATTTTTAAAATAATGAAAAAACCAATCACTTCTTTTCTTAAAAAACACTATCGTCATTTCAATGCAGCAAGCCTTGTAGATGCAGCCAAAGGCTACGAAGACCAACTAAAAAAAGGTCATAAAATGATGATTACCATGGCAGGTGCAATGAGTACTGCCGAGTTGGGAATCTCACTTGCAGAAATGATTCGAAAAGATAAAGTTCATATCATCACTTGTACGGGTGCCAACTTGGAGGAGGATATTTTTAACCTCGTTGCACACAATCATTACAAACGTATTCCTAATTATCGGGACCTCAATGCTGCGGATGAAAAAGCATTGTTAGACCAAAATTATAATCGAGTAACTGATACATGTATTCCTGAAGAAGAGGCAATGCGTCGAATTGAAAATCAATTAATTGATGTTTGGTCAAAAGCAAAAAAGGAACGGAAACGGTATTTCCCACATGAATATTTATATCAAATTATTCGAAGTGGTTCGCTCGATGATTATATGCAAATCAACCCTAAAGACTCATGGATGGTCGCAGCTTGCGAAAAGAACCTTCCGATTATTGTTCCAGGTTGGGAAGATTCGACGACAGGGAATATGTTTGCATCACATTGTATGATGAAGAAATATAAACCTTCTACGGTCAAATCTGGAATTGAATACATGATGTTTTTGGCAGATTGGTATCGAGAAAATGCAGGTGACAAAGGTGTTGGTTTTTTCCAAATTGGAGGTGGAATCGCAGGTGATTTTCCAATTTGTGTTGTGCCAATGTTACGCCAAGATATGGAATTGGAGAACACTCCTTTCTGGTCTTACTTTTGTCAAATTTCAGATTCTACCACAAGTTATGGTTCATATTCAGGAGCAGTTCCAAATGAAAAAATTACTTGGGAAAAAATTGATGTGGACACGCCAACTTTTGTAATTGAGTCAGATGCGACGATTGTTGCACCTTTGATTTTTGGGTATTTATTGGGTTGGTAAAAAATAAAAAAAGGATGCTTTTGTTAGCATCCCTTTCTTGATTTTTTATTTAAGAAAATCTAATAGTCGTAATCATCTTCGGCATCTTCCTCTTCTTCTTCCTTTTCCTTAAAATATGAATCCAATTCTTCTTCAAAATCATAATCTTCCTCCTCTTCCGAATATAAATTCTCCTCCAAATCAAAGTCATCATCTGCCTCTTCTAGCCAGTTATTTTGATGACGATATTTTTCTTTTTTTTCTTTTCTTTTTGCTTTGAAAGGAATCTCATTAGATGAGTCTTGTTTTCTCTCTTGATCCTTTTTAGGATCTGTTTGACGTACCATGACGTTGTTTTTTGGTTTTAAAAGTAAATTAATACTCTAAATTGGCAGGTAAATCTGAAGAAATTCTGAAGAATTAATACTTTTTAAAATAATTTATTTCCTTAGCCAAATATTCAGAATTAATTCAAGATTATCCTCCAGATTTGTCTCATCAAAAATTAAAATTTTAATTATTTTAAAAATTTACTTGAAACATGAAAGCATTTTTTTCTTGCTTGATGCTATTGACTTTCTTAGCAGCGCAAACCCTAACTACCAAATATGGCAAAATTGAAGTACCTGAAAAAGTTGAAAAATCTTTTCAAACTAAATATCCTAAGCATACAGAAGCTATTTGGGATGACCTTGGAGATTTATTTTTAGTGACTTTTTATGATGTTGGTGAGTTACTGAAAGAAGCCACATTTGATTTGGATGGTAATTGGAAAGAAACCCTCACTTCCTTTGAGGAAAGTGAGATGCCACATATCATGGCAACTTTTATTGAAAAAAAATATGGTGAAGATGTAGAGGTTTTTGAAGTTGTATTTTTGGAGAATCCTGCTGAAAGTTTTTATTCTGTCGTTATTGAGGTGAATACCGAAACCGAAGAAGAGGAATCAGAAAGTACTACTTTAATTTTTGATAAGAACGGAAACTTTTTGAAAGTAGAATAAATTCACTCATAGTTTTGCATTGGCGCATATTTTTTGGTTGGTAGAGGAAAATATTAATTCCTCTGTCAGCCTAGTTTGCAAAAATAAATAAATTAAGGTTTTTAATTGATTGAAAATTTCAAATTTTCTTCAGAATTACAAAATATATTTGAATACACTATTCTTAAATAACTTCAAAAATAAGATTTAACAATGCTAAAGAAATGGATTCAAAATATCAAGAATAGATGGACTAACCTATACGATCCAGATCTTGATGAAGATTTTGAAATCACAGAATTTGACCATATTCCTTTTATAGATGAGACTTTAAGAGTAAGTCAGTAAAATGTAATAAAGAACAAACTTAGAACTAACACTCATTTCTTATTTATTCTAAATACAATAGCTTATGCCTGTAACAAAAAGGTTTGAAGTGAATGAATACCTCGAAGATTTTGAAGAAATAGATGAGTATTCTCCATCCTTCGTCCCTAATTATTTTGAGGAAGAAGAATTTTTTATGGAAGAAAAAACAACACCCACTATTCCTTTTTGGAAAAAATGGTGGGCGATTTTAAAACCAATTTTTTCAAAATTTTAAATTCAGATTTACTTCAGAATTTGTATTTAACATTGTATCTGTAAATCAAGAATTTTAAAATATAGAATCGTAATCAAGTAATACTTTTACTTCGGTTCTTTTCAGTTTTGAAAACCCACCGATGTCGGATGATGCTAAATTCCATCCGACATTTTTTTTTTTAGTAAAATTCATTCTTTTCTTCAAAATTAATTCAGAATTGGAGGTGTACTTGAGCTTGTTTTTAAATCAAAAATTATTTTTTAATACACGAAAATACTACAATGGAAAATCACTCAAATGCAATCTCTCGTTATTCAGATGAAGAACTTTTGGAGTTCAAAAAGCTTGTAGAACAAAAATTAGAAAGCTCACAAAATCAGCTTAAGTCTATGTCTGATAGAATTGAAAACATTTCAGAAGTTGGTGGCAATGATGGTGATTGGATGGATGATTCTTCCAATATGCAAGACCTTGATATGCTGAATGTTATGATTGGGCGGCAACGTAAACATCTTCGTGATCTGGAAAATGCCTTGATAAGAATTAGCAATAAACGATTTGGAATTTGTGTAGTAACGGGAGAATTAATTGATAAAAGGCGATTGATGGCAGTACCAACTACTACCAAATCTTTGGCAGCAAAAACTACTATTCCTGAACAATTAAAACAGGAAGCGATAGGAAGAAGAAAGTTAACTAAGGCATCTACTTCTTTTTCAAAAGTTATAAAAAGGACTGGAGGTGTTCCAACTATAAAACCTACCGTAGAAAAAGATAATTTTTTCGATGACGATGACGAGGATAAGGATGATGGTTTTGATGAAATAGAAACTATCGATTTAGATTCAATAGTTGATGAATCTACTGAAACTGATGATTAGGTTACTAAAATAAAATAATTTTTTTGTTTGCTATAAAGAGATAGCATTTTTCATTCCTTCGGTATCTCCCCGAGGTAGGACGAAAAAGTTCATTAGCTTCCAGAGATTAGATTTTCTGGAAGCTATTTTTTTGTTATCATTGTTTACCTTAGCACAAAAGTATCACCACTAACTACTGTTAAATGAAATTACTCATCATAGAAGACGAACAAGATTTGTTGGATTTAATGCTTCGATATTTGAAGCGAGAGGGTTACGTTTGTGAATCTGCAAATACCTTTAATGAAGGTTATAAAAAAATCAATAATTACGAATATGATTGTGCGGTCATTGATTTGAATCTTCCTGGAGGTGATGGATTGAAATTGGTAAATATTCTTCGAGAGGATAATACAGAAGCAGGCATTGTGATTATTTCGGCAAGAGATACAGTCGATGATAGAATTTCGGGATTAGAAACAGGAGCAGATGATTACTTGACCAAGCCCTTTAATCTTTCTGAACTCAATGCTCGAATCAAAGCAGTTTTGAGAAGGAAGACCAACCAGTTTAGCCAAGAGTTAACCTATGGAGATTTAGTCATTAATATGGATGAAAGAAAAGTTGTTGCTTCTGGAACAGAACTTAAATTGACCAAGAAAGAATATAATATCCTACTCTATTTGGCTCGAAATAAGAATAGAGTAGTGACGAAAGATAGCATTGCTGAACACCTTTGGGGCGACTATATGGACGATGCTGTTTCCTTCGATTTTATCTATGCTCATGTCAAAAATTTAAGAAAAAAATTGGCGGAGAATAACTGTGGCGATTTTTTAAAAACAGTTTACGGTATCGGCTATAAATTCCAAACAAATTGAAACGACTCAAATATTTCTATATCGTTCCACTCCTGTTGGCGATAGTCATTGCAGCAGTTTTAATTTGGAGTTTTTTCCCTGCTGAATTTTATGCAAAAGCCGTACTGACTATTGCCATTCCTACAATTATTATAGTGGTTGGTTTTCGAATGATTACTTTTCAAAGAATTCAAATTATTCGAAATCAACTTTTTCAAATATTTCAAACACTCGAAGAGTTTGATGTGGACGAACCTCGGAAAGTTGAATTTGAAGAATCTCCTTTTCCTATATTTAATGAGTTGAATGAATACCTCGTGGAGTTAATTGATAGGATTAGAGGGAACTATCAAGCTAACAAACAATTCACTCAAAACGCTTCTCACGAACTGCAAACTCCTTTAGCTATCATCAAAGGTCACATAGAAATATTACTACAGTCTCCTCGAATTGGAGAAAAGGATTTCGAATCTTTAGCTATCGTTTTGCAAAATACGAATCGGTTGTCCAAGTTGAATAGTGCTTTGATTTTATTGTCAAAAATTGAACATCAACGATTTTCTGATATGGAGAAAGTTGATTTTAGAAAAGTGGTGGAAGAGATTTTAAAAAACTTTAAAGACTTAATTTCGATTCAAGAAATTCGGATTGAAAAAAATTATGAAGGAACATTTGAAGTGGAAATGAGTGAAACTTTGGCAGAAATTCTTCTAGCTAATTTGATTCAAAATGCGATTCGTCATAACGTTGAAGATGGTTTTATCAAAATAGAAATTACAGATAAAGAATTCTCAATTAGTAATTCGGGAGTTCCTCCAAAAATGAAAATGGAATCGCTTTTTAAAAGGTTTAAAAGAGATTCGGAGGTGGAAGAAAGTTTGGGGTTGGGGCTTTCGATTGTGAAGCGAATTTGTGAGCAGTCGGAGTTAACGATTAATTATAGTTATGAAAATGAAAAACATAAATTAATAATTACAAAGGAATAGAATTTCGATTCCTAAGTAGTCTCAACTGATTATTTTATTGCATTTCTTTATCAATTCGATTCCTTAATAAATATTCTAATCTTCCATCAGGAATAAACTTTGTTAATAATTCACCAGTATCATAATTCACCCAATCCTTTGCCATAGAATCATAAAAGACCTCTTCATAATCAACTAAAGTTTGTTGTTTCGCTTTTGGTACTGTATCTGTTTTGTCTAATTCAAAACCAAACTTATCAAATATCCTATGTCCTTTCATGGCTACAAAAATATTATGCAAAGCGGCTGCATATATTTTGGGTGGAATTTTATTTTTAGCTTTTTTTATCATGTCTGGTTCTGTAAAAATCTTACTTCCATATTTGATTATTTCGATTAAATCCCGTTCCATATTTCCTACTTTTCGGATATGTTGCGCCCCGTGGTAAGTATGTTTTTTAGTCCAATATAATTGCCATTCTTTTTTTAGAATTAGTGCTGTTTCTCTATTGGGAACAATGATATGATAATGTGGATTGTATGTTTTATTGATTGGATTATAATTACATTCTAAAGATTTTACACCCATCAATTTTATACTTTCACCTCGTTCATGTCTTTTTCTATATTTATCTCTAATGAGTTTGAACCCTCTTATCATTCCTTCCTTAATCCATTTATTTAGATTGTATGCAGGAACGGCTTTTATAGTAAGTGTTACAAAATGCGGGTCTTCCCATTTGCTCAAAGTAGGGGAATATTTTTTTATTAGGGTAGCTTTTCTATTAGCTTGACAAACTAAACACCATCTTGTTTTGCAATAATTCCCATAGGTTTTTCCACCTGATTTGATAAGGTTAGCTTGACAATGCCAAGCGTTCCAATATTGTTTTGCTTGTTCATGGTTTCCACTTTCTTTTGCAGCATCTACTAGGTATCTACATAAGGATTGAGATATTAATTTACGTTTAGCTTTTCCCTGCAATTTTTTAGGGTCGCTTACATCAGTACCATTACCATTTACAATTAAATTTGGTAGATGTGGGGGGGCAAAAATATTATTATCTGTCCCACTTTGTGCTAATGTATAGATTACACCCTCAGAAGAATGTTTGGGATCGTTAGAACTTCCCATCTTATTTTTTCCTTTTATTATACTCCTGGTGTAACTTATCAATAGGCTTAACCTTATATTTCAATAACCATTCATCTATTTCATTTAGATCGAAATAGAGTTTTTTACCTTGCTTAGAATGTGGAATTAAACCTTTAGAAATCTTTTTGTATAGTGTGGAACGGCTACCAATAAAGGGGCGAGCTTGAAGTAAACCATCTAAATCAACAACTTGATTTTGTTTAGGTTCTTGTACTTTATTTATTTGAGTCTCAGAAAAGAAGATTGATAATTCTTCCTGAAACAACTGACGAACTTGTTCATCTGTTAGGAAACTAAATGCAGATTTATTCATTGATGAAAATTTTAGTTACAAAATATTCGTCAATGTAGTTTTGGTAGGAAAAAAAAGTTACCCCATTACCCGATGGGGTAAAAGTGGGGTAACTTTTGGGTAGAAAAAGTTCAAAATGAAAGGATTAATAGTTCTTATTAGTTGATTTGGTTAATTAGCTTTAAGTTTAATTCTTCCTTTATGTTTGATATTTCGGCTTGAATCTCATAATTATGCCTTTTATATTTTTTAAATTTTTCTGAATTCCATTGTTTTATTTGGAAAGTTATAAATACAATATTTTGATATTGGGAAATTGAAGGCTTAGGTTCAATAAAAAGAGATTTTCCATTGGGTAATTCGAGTTTAAATAATGTCCAAAAGAACGCTATAAATGTATTTTCACTTTCATCAATCCATTCCATCTTTCCATCAATTCCTTCGTCAATGAATCTTTTATTTTTAAGAAAATTTATTATTTTAGAATGCCAATTATTATGGAAAAGTTTATCGAATGATATTATTTTTGTTTTTGATAAAATGGATTCTTCTGTAAGAATGAATTTTTTAAGTGCTTTTATTCTTTCTTTATTCCAAATGAATAACTCTATTCTATTAGTTCTATGTTGGTCTTTTATGTTATCCTTATTTTGCAATTCAATTGAATAGACTCTATCCATTACTTCACTTGCATCTTGCATTTCTGAATAAATATATTCTAAGAATTTTTTTGGAGGTAAAATTTCTTTTTTAAGATCAGCCTGAAAGATTATTTGATCTTCTATTCCTTTATTTATTTTATTTGTAATTGGGCAATTTTCACAAAGCTCTGATATATCTGTTTTGAATTCTTCAGTTGTACATTTTGTATATGGAGGTTTAATAAATTCTTTTTCAAATTGAATTAACCTTTCCACGTAATGGACTTTATTGTTTTTGTTTTGAACATCCTCCCAAATCTTTTCATAGAAAAAACTTTGTTGTTCTTTTTTTAGTAAACCACCTTGTTTAAGGATTGATTTGATTTGTTCTGAATTATTACTAAAGTTGTCGAAATCAGTTAATGAATGATAGTAAAATGACTTGAAGAAAATAAAGTAAGTCAAGTCATTTGGATTAAATTTTTCTTTGAATTCCTCTAAGGTTTTTTCTGTTAAATTGCAGCATGGATTATTTTCTAATGGTAGATCGTCGCTCCATGTTGTAGGTTGCATACTCCTTTTAATACAAAGGTCAAGATGTTTTTCAATTAAGAGTTTAATTACATTTAAGTGTTTATAAATAGGAGTATTGCATTCAATGTAATTTATTCCAGATATTGGATCCTTTCCTTTTGATTCACCATTCTGTGAAAGTTCTTTCAATATTCTATCACTTATATTTCTTTTCAATAACCCATAATAAGTTGAGTCATATTGGCAATTAGCCAAAAGTTCATTTGGTATTTTACTTTGCAAAAGTTCCTCTGAAAATTTTTCAAGATCATCTGGCAAAGGATAGGTAGGTTTTAAGTTCATGATGTCAAGTTTTGTAATTACGTTGTTTTAATAAGCCAATAAAAAAAGTGTGAATTTTGACAAGATGTGTGTGCGCTTATGAACAACGGTGTTGAGAATAATCATTCTAGAGATTATATAGCCCCCTCCCTTTCATTCTTTTTTATGTATTTTCAGCTTCATGAATGAATTTATAGGTGGTTTTCAATAGGCATATTCTAGAGTTCTAAATCATCCAATTTATTCATCGCAGCTTTTTTATTCTTATCCATAATCTTCCCATAAATTTGAGTAGTCCTCAATTCCTTATGCCCTAATAATTTTGATACAGTATAAATATCTGTTCCCAAATCTAATTGAATGGTAGCAAAAGAATGTCTAGCACAATGGAAAGTTATTTTCTTTCTAATCCCTGCCATCATTACCCATTCTTTTAATTTTACATTAGCCCAAGCAGAATATTTTAATCCTTTAAATATTTTTTGTTCGGGTGCTTGAATATCACCTAACAATTCTCTTGCAGACTTAGGAATATCCAAAGTTTCTTCTCCTTTGGTTTTCTTTTGTTGGAATCGAATGAAGTACCCTTTTTTATTATTGCCTTGTAGGTCTTCCCATTTTAATTTCTCAATATCGGAAAACCGTAAACCTGTCAAAGCACTAAATAGAAATGCCTGTTTCAATATTTTATTATCGCATTCTGCTTTTGCTAATATCTTCAATTCATCGAGTGTCAAAAATTCCCTTTTCGTTTCTTCTGCTTTGATATTATCAACCTTATGACAATAATTTTCAGGAAGGAAGCCTTTTTTATGTGCTTCCTTGATAGCAGCTTTTACTTTATTATAGTAGGTATGTTTTGTATTTTGGGCAAGGTCTAAGGATAGGATATAATCTCTAAAATTCTCAATTTTATCTTCTGAGATTTCTCCCATTGTTAACCCATGCTCAAAGTAATTACATAAGTACCGATATGCTCCTAACCAATTTCCATAATTTCCTTCTGAGGTGTATTTCTTATCTGCCAACTTTTTAAAGAAGTCTAAAAAAGAAGTTTTCCGCTTAGAATCATTTTGGAATCCATAGGTATCATTTTGGATTTCTAAGAATCTATCATTTTTGATACTTTCCGCTAATGATTTAGCTTTTTTATTATGTTGAGTTTCAAAAGGTGTTTTAGTTTTTTCATAAATATATAATCCTAGAAATTCTCTTCTAGTTTCTTTTCCCGTATTTGGATTTTTGATAGCAGGGTAGAAGTCTAGGTAAAGGCTTCTTCTTCCCTTACTTATTTTCTTTTCTCTAAGAGTAACTTTTACGGCTTTCATATTTTATAATTTAGGTTCTCCAAAAATGGAAATGATCTTATCTTTTGGAACATAGACAAACTTTCCTTTTTGCATTTTAGGAATATCAAATCTTAGAATAGCATCATAAAGGGTTTTGCTAGCGAGGTTAAATAATTTTTCTACTTCGCCAATGTTCCAACAGTTTTCAATAAGTAGTTCTTCTGTTTCAATCTCTTTAGGTTGTGTTTCAATTTTAGGTTCAAATAAAGCATTGATAGAAGCACGGGTAATAAACTTCTTTCTTCCAATTCTCGCAGCGTTTACCTTTCCATCTTTCATCAATCTCCATACAGTTGTTCTACTCACTTTGAATAATTGGCAAACTTCCTGAACACTTAGAAAGTCCAAAGTTTGTAGTTCTGTAATTGGTTGGGTAATTACTTCCTGAGTTTCCTTATTACTAGATTCAATCTTTTCCGCTTTCTTCCTTGCCTTATATGCTCGCTTTGCGCAATTGTCCCCACAGTATTTAGTCACGGTGGTTTTTGCTACAAATTCATTTCCGCAATGTTGACAGATTCGATTGATTCTAATACTACTTGACATGGTAATCTCTTTTCTTAATTTTTTAGGTTCTGTTTATAGTGGTTTTGATATGTTTCAATATGTTTCATAATTTCGCCAAATTTGTACCTTGTTTTTTTATAGTTAGATGAAGGTACAAATAAGATACATCTTTTCGGAAAGAAACGGCTTAGTAAAAGATTATAATTGACTTAGTTGAATAGAAAAAGCCTTGCAAACATTACATTTACAAGGCTTT
>Ga0209092_10005169_pt1 | contig 10616 bp, 10 predicted proteins | sample FraStrMetagenome_FD_187446 | JGI IMG/M metagenome (GOLD analysis project Ga0209092, IMG submission 187446) | Marine eukaryotic phytoplankton communities from Arctic Ocean - Fram Strait ARC3M Metagenome (SPAdes) (version 2) | ecosystem: Environmental > Aquatic > Marine > Oceanic | place: Fram... | reverse complement strand
CCACCACCACAACCAATCTACACGTGATTTAAAAGAAATTGTAAGGCATATTCCAAAAACGAAATATTCATAGGAGTCGCTTACCTGTTTTGAGGTTGGTGGTAACGACGGCATAATTGAAGAAGGAGCAGGAGGCAAATCGAGATCATAAATATAGGCTTTGACTTCAATAATGTTAGAGGGATTGCGCAAAAACCATGCTCCTATTGCGAGTGTAGAAGCATCAGAAGATAAAGATAAAGTATATCCGAAATCTCCTCCTTCGCCTTGAATAGTTTGACCGAATAGTACATAATTACTTCCATCCCATTGAAAGGTATACACATAACCATCACTTCCATCATCCCCAACAACGAGAATATTGCCATCGGAAGAAAGATCTGTATTTCCTCCTGATCCCACGAGATAGTCGCCTTTTGAGCCCAGCTGTTTCCATTCCAATTATAAACACCAACACGTCCATTTCCACTTCTTGTACCAATCACAGTCATTCCATCGTTTGTTATGGATACACATCCGCGGTCGCCTAAACCAGAATAACTACTTACATAATCTCCTATCAATTCCCATAGGGTATCGTTCCACTTAAACACACCGACACGTTCATTGGAACCCACCACTACTATTGATCCATCGTAGTTGAGAGACATACTATGACTGAAGCCAGATATATCAGTACCTTTCTGTAAAAACTCATTACCGTTGCATTCAAAAATTCGAGCATTCAGAAGGTTAGGCGCTAAAGCTCCGATAACAGCACCGCTTGGTGAAACTGCAACTGTAATGGAAATCCGTCCCACCAGTTCGCATTCATGTAAACGGTCGGTCCAATTTTTGTATACGATGTTGAATTGGTATTCAGTTCCCAAACTCTGAGAGCTGCAGGGGTACAAGATAAAGCAGCCAAAATTGTCCCGTTGTAAGATAAATCTACCGACGCCCCAAAGTACTCGTACTCTTGCCCTGAATTTCCACTGACGCTTTGGAAAAATGACCAAATTGAATTAATTTTCTTGTAAATGTTTACGTGACCTTCAGAATGAATACCATTTGGTTCTCCACCATATAGTCCTACAGCCATAGTCATCCCGTCGCCTGAAATAGAAAAACCATGACCCATGTATTCATGATTAGCTCTTACTTCAACGTCTCCTTCTTCTCCGTTGAACGTCTGTACCAATGTCTATGATTTATTAAGGTAACTTTAGCATGAATACTCATTGAAGATATTTAACTTTAGACCTACAAACTCACATGATAATGGGCAACGTAGTAGTTGGATAGAAGGTAAGAAATGATAAGAGATGATACCGCTTGTTTCGAACTCAACATTTTATCGAGATTAAATGTGAACACACGTGAGGAGGCAAAATGCCTAGCATGCCTAGCATGCCTTTTGAACAGATATTTAACTCGGAGAAATGCAGCTACCGACACTTCGCTCTCATGTTCTCATTTTATATGGACATGTACATTGCAAGTTCCCGTTGTCAGGATCACTTTTGCGTAACCTAAAGAAAGAGCGTTATTGTCTACGTTTTTCTATTTACCAATGATCTAGATCTAGGGTCAACTTCAATGTTCCCAGCGAACAGCCGAACAGGTCACTTTCGCTTGAAGCGTTGCTTGTCTCCCTCGGAGTAATAAAGCTTTTTTGAAAACTTAATACTTGTTCAAGTTCACTTACAAACACGCCTGGGCATGCATTATCCATTATCCACTATCCACTATCTATTATCCACTATATAAAAGTAAGTTTGAATTTCTAATACCTTATAGTGTCATTGTGCTATGGTATAGATATTTTCCAAATGACGACAGCGTGATAGAAAATCTTCTAATAAATATTGGGAGCACGTCTTCAATCTAGCTTTTTCATTGTTATAATGTTCGTGCTCTGCCGATAATGCACAGGAAATATCTTCAATTTGGGATCGCTATTGTTCAGTTGTATGTTCTAGGTTTTTACTTGACCCTTTTCACTTTCCTTTCTTGTCTACAATCCAATTCAGCTGTATCTCCACAAACACGACAAGAATGAAAAAGGAGCTTGGACTCATGTGGTGCAAATAGATAAACAAGGTCACCTGCAAATAATTTGTTTAACTGTCTATACTTAAATAGTTGACATCTATTCTTGTAAAAGTATAAGTGTTTATCTATCACATCGTTTTGGAAGAAGTTGATTTTGAATTTAGAAGATAACTTTGTTCTGGAGATTGTACGCGCTTCGATTAGTGCTCAAGATATTCCAAAAATGGAAACGTTCTAGGACTTCCTTTGGAGGAGAATAATGTGGAATTATTCAGATGTCGGCAAATATTTTCAGAAAAAATAATAAGGTCGGAGAGATTGAAAGTGAATCGTTCGACGGGTATGTGAAGCCGCGTGATGGCGCAATCTGGAGTTCATTCTCAACAGATGTCCATGGTCTCCACGCCGATAGCCCCGAAATCAAGAATGCAAAAGGAATTGAAATAGTGTGGAATGAATTCGTCTCTTACATTGATAAAAACATAGGTAGAGATCAGAGAGGATGTCTCGTTGCGTGGAACGGCGAGAGCTGCGATATGAAATGGATCTATAAGCTAACGCAAGCACCAGGCTTGACGCTAGCAATAGCGAAAGGAATTAAATATTTTATGGACTCTTTATATGTAATACGTGAGTTCAAGTCATCCCAATAGGTCTAAACTTGAGAATTGTCTCTTCCAAGTGTATGGGAATACATAAAAAGAAGAGGTTCGAAGGCGCCCACAATAGCCTAGTCGACGCCACAGCACAAACTGATATTGTTGTTCATCCTCAATTTATCAATTTCATTGATAGAACAAAATCAATTCGTTTTATTTCGAGAAAAAGACAAAAAGATTTACAAGTCTATGGAGCCGAAGCGTGAGGTTCACCAACCGTGGGAAAAACTTTTGATGGCAGTCCCTGTTGGAAGCCGTCTATCAAATCTTCATACGATGGCTACGATTCAGGTGGGAAAGCTGGTCCATCCAATGATCAGGAAGCCCCCTACGGCGTATCTATTCCGTTTTCAAGAAACTCTATGGTGCGCCGTTCTTTTGAATTTATGAGATTATATATACACTTTAGTGATAATTCAAGTCGTAGCGTTCGTAGTGTTCCTCTTGATAAGATAAAGTATTTTATGTCTAGATGTTTAGGTGATGAGTTGTATTTTTTCGATTTCCCCAAAACAGAGATTTTTTAGGTAGCCAAATTCGCACTTCGGCGCAAAAATACGAATTGTATTTTTGGCGAACATCCAGAACATTTTGCTCCGTGCTTTAATACACAACAAAGAGTCGTTCATCAATGAAATGAATGTCTAAAAATACCAAAGCAAGCGCTATTGAGTTAATAAGATAGTTACAAGGTGTAAAAATGTGTTGTAATAGAGGCTGGGAAAGAATATAAGCATAATTCAAAAAAGGTCATCAAAATTTAGCGATTTTCTCTCAAACCTCCGATATATGGTCACTTCAAGACGCTATATCTTATGGTTGAGACCAGCTATCGATAATCTGACACTTTCCTAGTAAAAACGAAAGGTAAAACTCTTATATGACGAGGAGATCGAACACAGATAGGATAGTTTATCGGCCAAAAAGAAGTTGACTATTAGACCTATATTCTCTCGTAGGATTTTACGTAGAGTTCCATGGTGATTATTGAGGAATATTCAGAAATATCTCAACTGCTCCTCAATTAAATTCATTATAAATTTACAGACACATCGGAACCACTTTGAGACAAGGTTTATGGTACTTGAAGTAGTAAAATTAGGCTTCTGAAAGTAAAGTTACGACATTTTTTGTCAATGGCGGAGTAATGGCGGAGGGGTGAAGAGAAGGGTTAAAAATCTCATACTGTCATATCTTTGGGAAGCTGTGAAGACGGTGAGGCATCTAAGCGAGCATATCTCACATGAAGATCTTTACTCTTAGCATAACTTCCAACGCTGTTTCCCCCTTTTTCGTCTCCTTCTCATTTATAAAAATACATTCGAGTCACATTCTCGTCTTCTTGCGATTTTGCAGTTACCGTCGCCAAGAGATATATTACTTTCTTAAAACCCTTGTTCGCTTAACCAAAGTACATGTAATCGACCACAGGCGGACCTATTCTATTCTTTGGCGACAAAAAGTTATTAATAATTACTAACTTTATTCAATATCTAAATTAATGATTGCGTGATCTAAGCATAGCTTTCATCTAAAAGGCTCACAGGACAGTCGCCAAATTCAGTTTTTTAATTCTGGTTCGTTTCTTCTAATCATTAAACTTCCAATCAAATAATTCGAAGTGATCATTTTTCCATTTACATACACCGGACGACCTACCTGACACAAGACCGGTCTCATTTGCTCCTTTTGCTTCAGTCCACAAGGTCTTCCAATAGGTTTCAACAAAATCTTTAGATCTTGTAGCATCGTCTACTACGAGACCAAACTCTGCAAGACCAGCGCCGTATGCGTTGTCAGAACCGATGTAGAAAATTTCTTCATCAACGATTAGGACTTTGGCATGGTTACCTATCTGGCCACCATTATATTCGCCGCGCTTGTAAGTCGGTTCGTCTTTGTCGAGACGCACGTGTGCAATTTTGACATATTTACAAATGTGTTCTGCAGTATCTTCATAATCTTTGAAATTACCATCGGAATACTTTGGACGTGTATTTTTGTTAATGGCATAATACGCAAAAATCCAATCGGCAATGTTCTCTAGACTCCATCCGTACCCGTACGAAAGTTTCCTGTTGTTAGAGGATCCAGTTCCTAGTGGAGACATATCATCTGTGACGTGTGCATAAAACTGATCCTGCCCTCTAGGATTCGGCCATTTCCCCCCATTATATTCATATACATTATTCCAATAATCATATCCTGGTCCTTGGCTACCATCTGTAGGACAATTAAAAACAACGCTTGATTGATCGTGTGGGCTGGCAGCAGCATATGCACAGGGAGCACTGACCATAATGGAAACTTGAACTTCACGACTCACTGCCATGGCAATGCCTGCGATAAATCTCCAAGTGTCATCAAAACTCACGGGAACCATCCTAGTACACCCTGCAACACAAGAAAAAAAGCCGCCAATACCTCCTGCTGATGCAGCTCCACCAAGAAGAACAGGAAGCATGTCTTGTTGTGAAAGATAAATTGTACTTTCTGCTTTCTCCATCATAGCTAACATTGCAAGATCTGAAGTCATTTGACCATCTTGGATTAGATTATCACCTTCATCGCTTGCCAATGCACCAAGACGTGCAGCCTGAATTACCATTGCTCCATTTGTAGTTTTTCCGTTGTATGAGTTTTTGGCAGCCTGAAATACTGGTGGACAGTCCCAAAGACCCGAAGTTATATATTCCCCTGTTACATATTCCACCTCGCCATCATTGTTGATAGATGCTGCTTCAACATGACTGGCACCGGCACCTGCGAATGTCCACTCACATACGGGCGTCCACAACTTTGCTGCATAAATATGGGCACCCACGGCAGGACCATTAGACACAACGATGTCCACATCAAAAACAGGATCTTCTTGTAAATAGTCACCAGGATAGTAGTTTGTGCCTCCAGTGAAAAGTTTCTTCCCGTCAACAGCAATAATCTTGCCGTGATTCCACGAAGTAGAACCACTTCGATAAGTTCCAACCCAAAGCTTAAGGTTGGAATTTCCCAAGCCGTCAATACCATCCGTAAGTTCTTCCAAAATTTTTTTGGGGTTTTCGTTTGAAAGAGAAATCGAGCCAAACATAAACTTCATAGTAACAGTACGACCGGTTTCATGCAGGTATGCAATTGCATTTCGGAGCATCGCTGCAAATTGCAAAGTCTCAACGTTGGCATATCCTATAGCGTTGGGGGAATCAAGGCTTGTAACATCAACAAATTCTGTTGCTTCAATTATTATCTCGTACATGCGTTCATACAAAGAGTAGGAGTGTCCTACGCACAATTTTTTTGCTTCAATACTTGGACTATATCTTGTGGAATTAACTAACTCACAAATTCCATTTGCAAAAAACTCCTCCTTTTCATTATCTGTACAGCTGTAAAGTTTACTCGCAGGGTTGCCGGGGCAAATCTTTTTGGTGTTGCAATCCGAGGGTGTGTCACACTCTTTTAATCCAAACTTTTTGTCACAATCAGAATCGTTGTAACACATTTCAGGCACAGGTAATTCCCTTGATGGTTTGCCGAAATATTCTTTTGGAGGGTGTTGAACTATCCAATCTGAATCAAACTCAGCATCCCCAAAGACATCCCACGTATCACCGACCTGAACATTGAATCTTTCGAATATATTTACGATAGCTTTACCATATTTTGACAGCTCCTCTTTAATCTTACTTCTAAACTTGGTCTCAACTCGTATGGGGCTAAATTTAAATTTCTGTTCGTCGACGTTAACCCCTTCGTTTCGGTTCGTTTCCCATAGGTGCCCGAGGTAGTTTACTACGCAATAGACATCAGGTTCCGACCCGACCAATTGCCAGGGATCTCCAACCAAGTCTGGGATATAGTACGCTGTGTAGCATCCGTCGTCACCAGTCATTCCAGTTTCGCCAATTTCTTCACCAAGCCCATTATTATCATTATCCCAGCACTGTATATGAGCACCCGAGACTGGCTCATTATTGAACGATGTACTTTCGACACATACTGTAACTTCATACATAGGAGGTATGTCCTCTTCTAAAGTTTCAATAAAAAAATTGCCATTGTGATTAATTCTTTCATTTGTTCTCCATTCCGCACCATTGTATTGAACAATACAATAGATGTCTGGATAATGACTTGGAGACCAAGCCCAATCCCAACTCCCGCTGGCACTATAATAAAGGGTGTAACATCCATCTGAATCTTTAGTGAGCCCTTTAGTGCCAATTTCTTGGCCGAATCCATTGTTATCGTTGTCCCAGCATTGAACTCTAGCACCTCCCACTGGCATGTTTGTAGCTCTATCTTTAAGGCAAATTGCGAAACTTCCGAAACTTTGAGGGCCATTATAAGAATTCGAACTTGATGACGCTGCTGCATTCCCCTTGAATGCTTTCCATTCCGTTCTTTTCACAATACCACGTGCAGCAGTAGCTGCTGCCGAAACAGAAGTCATACCCTGAATCCAAGGAGATTGCCCATATTGCGGAACATGTGGCATCGAGAAAGTTTCATCACCACAAATGAAAACACTTTGATTGCCAGGATCGAAACTCGGCGCCCAATCTGAGCTCAATACAATTGTCTGTAAACCATCTCCTGTGAATGTTCCGTTATTCTCACCATCACCACCGTCACTACTCCCGTCAATGAAATCAAGGTACAAATTATTCGAACCACACGTCTCGTAGGAATAAGGGTACTCTTGACCGGCATAATCCGTCCAAATATATTCTCCTTCTCTGCTTGGTTCAACAGAATCACAGTTGTCTGGATCCACATAACACCACGTCCCATCACAAAAATCAGGAGGATTGTTCCCAGAACAACTTGGAATCATATTCTTGTCATGTTTGGAGCATGTTTCTAAGCCATACTTGGGAGGATATTCATAGATTACGCCATCGATAGTTAAGTTTAACCCTTCTTCATCATCTGTGGGGACGCCATCAGGATATCGGTCAACACAAGGGCAAGACGGTCGACCTGTAGGGAGAAATGAAACAACTTTATCATCTTCCTTGTAAATTAATAACGATTTGTTCAAGCCCTCAAAACGTTGACGTAAACCTTCATTCAACTGACTAGCGGCGTCCCAGTAGATTTGAATGTCCATTGAGTGAACACTCTCCTCCTTATCGGGTAAAGGGTCACGACCTGATATCACATCATTATTGAAGGGGAAGAGAATGGATAGTGCACACTTTACTCCTATATCATAGTTTGACGAGCCGATGTAAGCAAGTACGTCGTCATTGTGGTATGTATCCGTATTTGCGGTAAAAACAGGTTTTTGATACTGAAAGATGCACTCATTAATTGCGTCGTCCATTTTAGCATAATCGTCGGTACCTTCTGCATAAGGAACGGTAACAACAATGGCATCACTAGACGCACATGCCGCGCTAAGAGCTTCAATTGCATGTGTTGAATTATACCCAACAGCGTCCCATACAAGGTAAGCGGTATCATCCAGTGCAGCTTCTGCTCCTTCTTTCCAAGTAGACCAGAATAAATCCATCTCATCTGTGGCATGAGTGACGACGCTAACAGTTGGTACAAAATCGCCACTATTTTTGCTACTCTTGCTACTCTTGCTGGTCTTGCTACTTTTTCCCGTGCTCACATTACTACTTTTGCTAATATTCTTCTCACTATGCGTCCTGAGCTTCTTGGTTGTCTTGAGGAACCTGTCAGCACTCGAAAAAACTGCTTGTGCCATAGTGACAAAATGTAAGGTTGACCGAATCTCTTCAACGAGCGAATAACATGTTGTTCGAATGTGGACGGAACTAAACTCCAAAAATACTGCTCACCTTTTCCCTTTTCCATTCCGGCGATGTCAGTCACTTCGAAAGCGTCAGCTTCTTTTGTCCAATCATTGGCGGAAATACTTACAGCCCAAGGGACAAAAAGTAGAGCACCAATGAAAGGTACGACCGAACTGTTATTGAAGCGAGTTTATGTTAAATCGAATGGAATGAGAGACACGCATTGTATAGTGCAATACTCATGATAGACTTAATGCTTCTTCGCATATATGGGAGATCATTTGTGATATAACGAGTAAGGCATGCAAAGGATCTAGTACGCAACAGCGATAGGAAAAATGAAATATGATAATCATCCAAAGCCACTGGGTTCTACTTACACTTTCATGGCAAACAGAGAAAACAATATTCAGGAGGATAAAATTAGATTTTATGTTGAATGTATCTAAAGAATCAGTTTTTTTGTGAGTAAAAGAGGTGAAAGCAAAAAGATCTTTTTTCGTGCCATACGTAGGTATCAAAGGTGTCAAAGAATGTTGTCATCTTCATATTTTTCGTTGTCCTGGTGGCATGATATCTTTTTTCCATATCTTTCCGCTACCAGTCAATGAACATGTACATGTAGTCGACATATTCTAAAATGTGTGTGCGAAGGTTTTAATCATTGATCTTCACGTGTGTGTGCGAAAGGTTTAAATATTGATCTTCTGTTGATCTTATGTGCATTCAAATGTATATATGGGATCAACACAAGATCAACACAAGATCAACACAAGATCAACACAAGATCAACTCAAGATCGATAATTAAAACGTGCGCACACACATATGAAGATCGCACACACATTTTAGAATATGTCGACTCATCTATAGTTTCTACCGTCAACGCAAACAATGATCGCAAGCTCAAGCTCAATGTAGATCTTGTAATTTCCACCATGACTGCGACCGATGACAACCCATTTCGTATTTTTGTTGAATAAACTTCGGCCGGTCCAATGTATTCACGAAAACGAAAACGAAACTGGCACACACGTTTCGTTTTGCACGCGCGCGACTGCCCGGCCCAATCTGTTCCACGAAAACGAAAACAAAACAGACACACAACATGCAGAATATTGGAATTTCGCCACACTGCAAACAAAAATCTATTTTAAGCATTAACACACTCTCCAGTATCACAGATCATGTCACAAAAGAAGAAGGCCGCACCGCTTCCAGACACCCTCCAAAAGGAATTGCGGCGCACTATAGCGATTTATACTTACAGCATCGAATAAAAAGAATGACGAAGACGATAATTAAATAGTGAAAGAATGACGAACAATTATTACCAAACTTAGGGGAAAAATCTTTTCTACTAATTTCATATAGAAGGAATGAGGAAAAAGTACACTTCATTTTTAACACAAGTTGTGTTATCCTCTTCTAATAGGAAGTTGTGTAAGGTGCAGCACGTATACCACACTTTGTCACAAACTTCGATCCCGTGCAATGGAATGCCTGTTTTAAGAACTCAAAACCTGCCCTTTAAAATTCCAAAAGTACATTCTACATCCTTTCTCATACTTTCAATCCATTTACTGAAGCAAAATTCCGGCCAACTGACGTAGGCTTTGAATGATGGAATCATTGTGGGTCATGGTAAGTACCGTTGTCAACAATGACCCAACCTCCCTTATATTTTCGTGTGATGATACCACTTGAAGTTCTTTCTAATAATTGAAACTCAATGTCGTCATATAATAGAGTTGTGGATCAAACTCGCCTGTCTGGACATCAAATGATTCTAATAGAGTTTGTGGAAGGCGTTGAGTATTGCCCATGATAGAAAAGGGGATGTAGTAGTAGTATTTGCAGTAGTATTTGTAGGCACTAGAGTTGTACTTCGAAGTAGTTTTTTTAGAGTGGATTCTACCGGCCCAATCTGTTCACGAAAACGAAAACGAAACAGGCACCTAGGGCTCGGGTTTTTTATTCTTCCCCGAGCCCTAGTTGCCTGTTTTGTAAAAAAAATATCTACGAAACTGAGTGTTACTCCGCGCGTCCATGCGTCCACGTGTAATCTCTACACATTCACTTAGACATAGCTCATAATTCTTCTAGCTACTCGCTTATCATCATCATTCGTAGTCTCCCTCGTAGTACAGGTTCCTTTC
>Ga0209092_10005168_pt1 | contig 10616 bp, 11 predicted proteins | sample FraStrMetagenome_FD_187446 | JGI IMG/M metagenome (GOLD analysis project Ga0209092, IMG submission 187446) | Marine eukaryotic phytoplankton communities from Arctic Ocean - Fram Strait ARC3M Metagenome (SPAdes) (version 2) | ecosystem: Environmental > Aquatic > Marine > Oceanic | place: Fram... | reverse complement strand
TCTGAAACTGGTATAGCATCTTCTAGAATCTTATTTTGTAACTTTCTGTCCTTTCTTTAGTTTTCTTAGTGTCTTGTGGAATAATATTAAACTTCTCATTTTTTCTTTTGAAGATGAAGTCAAGAACGATAAGTCAAACAACCTAGGAAAAGTGAATATTGAAATGATTAAATTGTGGAAATCAATACATAAATATAATTCAAGGACTCAATCAGCTGTTCTGCCTCAGTATGGCCTATTATTGTGTAAATACTTTTTTTTGTTTCATCCAATGTTTATTGTGGGTGGAAAGTATTTTATTTAGTTAAATTTTTTTATTAAAATTAAATATTATTCCTGTCCCTATACATTTTTTTTGTCTATTATTGTGTCCCATACCATGTTATTTGTGGGTAAAGAATGGCATGCTATACATAATAATATTTTTTTGTGATATTTTTTTCATTCATTCTTATAAATATGTTTTATTTTTTATATATTATGCATATTTATGTATATACTTATTCTATTGTGAATGCATATAATTGTATAGTATTAAAACGAATTATTTGTTTATTCACAAAAATAATTTATATACAAATCCAAATTCTTCTATAATCATCATATTGTTTTTCTTTTTTCAACCAATTTTAGTTTCTTAAATTCCTTAATTTTGTTTCCTTTTTTTACAAATTATATCCAACTGCTCCAAATTTATACAACAAACATAAAAAAATACATGGCTGTTCTTTGCATGAATATCGATTAATAAACATATTTATGTTTTTGCTCATCACATGAATATGTATTGTTTTGTTTTATAAAATAATATATTTGTTAAATATGTATGGCATTCAAATCAATATTTATCACGAACTAAGAAAATTGTTATTGCAGAATTTACACTGCTTCCTGTTGTCCAACGTCAGTACCACCTAAAGTCAGCATTACGTCTTTTAGCAATGCAGGATGATCATCTGGGGAATGAGTTGAAACATAAGTTCTATTTTTCAGAATTTCTGTCTTATCACTTTCTGGTGTTTGGAACAGCACATGTGCTATCTCATTTTGACCTCCTTGGTTAATAGTATCATGTTCTTCGTCTTCGTCTTCTTCATGTTGTACTAAGAATATGGGGGACCAAAAAAGATTGACTAGTGTAGAAGCACTCAATTCTGACGCAATGAGTATACCTTGTGAAACCACTACACAATCGGAACAGAGCAATATTTTTTGTGAGATATCATCTTTAGAGGCTTTTGGTGACTTGAAGAATGATGAAATGAGGAGGAAAATGAGCGAAGGGTTAGTGGAGATGAATGGAGAAAGTGTCTTAGTGGAAGAAATAGACAGTGCAAGAGATACTATGCAATCCCAAACGATTGCACTCCATGGAAAACAATGCAAAGGCCATCATCTGGTGCGCGACTCTCGCAATATGCAACTAAAGAAAACAATACATCGTATGGATTCAATTAATCACATATGGGAGGGTGGCGTTCAGAGTCAGGCATTTCCCAACATCAAGAATACGTTGCAAAAAATACACAGTAATTCAATATATGGAGCTGTTCTTACCTCCAATGTTCGTAGTGAAAGGCAACGGCAACCATCCTCGAATCAAAATGACTTCACAGGCAACTACATCAAAACACATGACAACACTTCAAATGAGGTTCAACAAGCAGTACTAGATACAACAATGGTGGTGGAAATGTCTAAAACTGAAAGAGACGTGGACCATCAACCACGGAGTCAATCAATTTATGGAGACATTGTCCACCCATCCTTCCAACAACGCAAATATGCACCAAACATATATACACAGCAAGCAACTTGTCCAGGTGGAATATCACGAGAGAACTTATCTTCATTTCATGAGCATCGACGAAACAATAAGGAAACAATAAATAGATCTCACCTTCTACCAAAACGATTGAAAGCAGGACAAAAAATTCAAATATTGAATGAAAGCGATGTGATTTGTGAAAAAAATAGAATGAAAATTTCGACATCTTTAAAGCATGAAACCTCAACCAACGTACCTAGAATGACGTCAGGTAAAGGAAAAAATTCTGACAATGTAACGGGACTGATTCTGAAAACTTTCTTACTCATCATGGTAACCAGGAAATGGACCCTACGACGTACCCTACCCGGCGGCCTAAAAATTATTCTGCACACTTAAATAAAAATAATGTAAAGTTCTAAGTAATGGGCTAGTGTATACTTAGAACCTCTACTTGTATGTTCTAAGTATCTACACTTAAAATAAAAAATATTTGCAATTGCAATTGTTGTACTAAGAATAAAAAATTGGATAATTTATCAAATTCCAAGACTAGTAACATTGATGCAAGGAGTGAAGAAAAGAAGAATGACGCAAGTAAAATTGTTGAAAGAAAATGAAATCAAAGAGGACAAAGAAAAGAAGCCTGAGGAGTCTGTTCATGGTGATGTATCTGATACCGTAACAGAGTCAACTGGAAAGACGTTAAGTGGAGCATCAAGTAGTACATTGGCAAGTGAAATGATTGATAAGAACAAGAATAAGAAAGTAGGTCAGGAAATATTTGTTGAGGAGAAAATTGTTGGAAGAAGCAAAGAATTTATTGAAGTATGTGGATATTTGGATGGCAAAGATAAAGGTTCTGTAAATAAACAGATTTCTATATCTATTTTGGAAAGGCAATCAAGGATAAATAGAGCCATAAGTAAGAAACTCACGTATCCTATTGACAAAAGGAATCCTAGTAAAGAATTTCAAAACATGAAGATTGATGATATTGACAAAGAGGATTTAAAGTACTATGAACAGAATAGAGTCTTTCGTAGTTTTGAACTAATACAGAAGAAGTTGAGTTGTGACTATATCATGTGTAAACGAGATGGATATTATGGGGATAATACACCAGATTATCTGTTGTCTCAGTCAAATAGGGTAGTTGTTGATAGTCGTCCTGCAAATGAATATTTTGATAATATGAATTTCTATTTCCTGGACAAAACAGCAATGCAAGAATTTGAACAACATAAAGACCATGGGAAAGAAATGAAGTTATTCAATAACGAATTAAGGGAGGCAGATGATGATGAATCCAATAAAAGATCTAAAAGAAGAACATGGACGAAGATGCCTGCTGTATTCAAAAAGTTGCTGAAGAATTACCTCATGGAGTCTAGACAAGCAGTTGCTAAATATTATCAAGATTATCATTTTATAAAGAAGAAGGCAAATGGAGAATTATGGGGTTATTGTATGCACAATCGGCAAGTTATGTACGCAGAAGGTGAAAAATACATTGTTAAGATTGAACATTATAAGAAAGAGCATGTCCAGGCCTGTCAGAAAGTTGGTTCTTTGGTACCTTTGTGTATAGGGAAAAGGGGAAGAAACAGGAATAGAGGAAAGGAAGGAAAAAAATTGAATAGATCAGAATCAACTCCAGCCATTCAATATCCACAAGGGAAAAAACAGAAATGCCTTCCTTACAGTTTGAAATCTGCTTTCTTTTATTATATGCAAAACAAAGCAGAGGATAACGAGAGAAAAAACATACAAGATATCATTGATGGAATAGATAGGATTTCAGAAACCGAAAAAATATCATCAAATTCAAAAAGTGTGACTGGACACCAAAAATGTATATTTTTCAGTTTGAAAGAATTGTTTGACTCAAGTGGTGGGTGGATTATGACTAGGTTAGATGATACTTCCAAGAAATACATGTAGAGAAATTATGTGTTTTTAGAAGAAGATCTAGAGAAGTACCATAAAATATACCCCAAATTCCTACGCTTCTAAATGGAACAAAGCGAGAAGAGAAAGAAGAAATCTACTCAATGTTAGGAAGAATCTTTAGTACTTCAAATACCATCAAAATTCTAGGAACCGAAATGAGGATGATTCCAATGATGAATAATGACTTACCCTCCCATACCAAAAGGAAAATTTCAAGAATGATTCATAAGCAAGAACAATTTTTGTCCACCCTAATCACTAAACCCTGCGTATATCTAACAGATATTGACTACTTCAATACCAAGCTCAACACCACCATGAGAGAAATTATCATGAACCTGGAAACTCTTAGAGCATTTGACGATAAAGGCAAGCCAGTAAAAATTTTTCAAAACGTAGATTATAGTTCATGGCACAGTTGCTATGTACTTACCTTTCCAAATCATCTGGAGAAAGAGGCTGATGACTTCATAGCTCAACTACCAGCATATCTTCAGTACGTATATGGAGAAGAGGTACTTTACATGCTCACAGCTGAAGGAGCAGTAAAAGCGCAACAATCTCAATGGGATGAAGAAAATCTATGTGCAACATCGAATTTAGACATCAAACTAGATGCAATAGAGCTCGAATCCACCAATAAATCATGGCTTCCAGCACTCCAAGATGACATCCTTGAATTCAACACTTCGCAAATCGAAATGCAGAATAAACTACATCAACGTGCAACAGATGCAGATTCAATATCCACCTTTGCCCCTAAGAATCAGAAGGCAATTAATATTCATGTTTCTTTGCTTGCACAACTTATCAATTTGATTAGAATGAAACTTGATTTGCTTGATATCGATTTTATCCATCTGATCCACTAAATCATCCACTTTCTTTCTCATTTCAAACCATTGTAATTTTAAATCCTTTTTGTTGGAATTATAATTATTCTTGTTGTGGGTTTCTTGTTTCCTTTGTCCATTCGGAAAATGAAACTCCTCATCCAAGTGCATTCTTGTCATGGTGACATTCACTTCTTCTTCGTCATCATCTGTATCCAAAGACGCTTCACCAAAACATAATTTGCCATTGACCCAAATCTCTTGGATCTCATAAGAATCCTCAGATCGATCATCATCATCCGATAATGAATCATAATAATTATTTTAAGTCTTGTCGGTCTTTAACCTTTGATCTGTATTGATCGATTCCTTTGGAACATTTGCGATTGTTGGTTTTACTTTCTTCCAGGTTGACTTCTCTTTCTCATCTTCATCAGTACTCTCACCGATAACTAGCTTACCGTCTATCCATTGATCTCTGATTTCATAAGATTCTTCTGATTCCTCATCTTTGGACTTGGCTTTCTCATTCTTGAAAACGTCGAGTTCTTCCTTCAACAACTTATGATTTGATTCAACCCAATCTTCGAGATGCTCGGTTGCAGCTTTCTCAACTTGAGGGTTGATCTTATCATCACTTTCTGGAACAAATAATTGCATGTCCCCTACTGAACTCAAAATCAAATTTGTGAGAAGGACTCTATCTCTGTGACTTAAGTTCCTAATTTCTTCCAACAAATTTTGCTTTTCCACATGCTCATCATCAACTTTGGACTCTTCAACATCATCTTCTTCACTTTTGGTTTCGGATTTCTCTTCTTCTTTAAGTTCTCTTTCCATCGACTTTTCTTTATCATCCTTGACCGTTGTCATTCCTACAAACACATTTGATGCTACTTCAACTTTTCCTTTACGCAATGGACACTTATTCGCATAGTGATTCTTTCCACAAATGAAACACTTAACATTTGACTTAAAACTTTTCTTGTTGTCATTTGATTGCTCACTCTTCCTTTTAGGACAATTGAATGCCTTATGCCCTTGCTCTCCGCAGTAATGACATGTTCCTTTAAAAGGTTTTCTCCATCTTGGCTTGAAATGTTTTTGACCTGAACCATTAGATGCATTTACTTCAACTTGCATAATCTTGTCGACCTTACTTTCTTTGACTTTATCAGACCTTTTCAATCTTCTGTAATAGGCTCTGATTTCTTTTTTGACTTCACGTAGCGACATTGAGGCATAGTCCTTGAACGAAGAGATAACCTCACTATAAACGTCCTCTGGCAAATTCATTCTGATATGAAGCTTGAGGTCTTCATCATCCTTTTGAAACTGTCCCTTCTCCATGTTGCTGAATCTTGAATTGATTTCATCCAATTCATTAAACCAATCGGTCGGATTTCCATGCTGGTCACTCATCAAACACTGCTTGAACTCCTCTTCAAGTTCATAACGATCTTCGGCTTCTGTGGGTGCAAACTCATCGATTAATGCTGCCCATACTTCACTTGCCTTCTTGGATCGGGTAATGAATCTGAAAGCCTTTCCGGTCAAAGACATCGTCAAATAATTCTTTGCATTTTTCGCTTTCTCTTCTGAAGGATCCTTTTCCGTCAGGCCTTCTTTCCAACCTTTTGCTTCTGCAAAAGCTAAGATCTTGATGCTGTACTCATTCCACTTGTCCTCATCCTCTCCATCGAATACGTAGTATTTGACGCTTTCTAGTCCTCCCGACTTGGATGCGGAACTCACATTTGTGGCGACAGTCATCTTCTTGCTTTTCCCTTTGCAGTTTGGTCCGCTTTAAAGCGTGTTAAACGGCTTATCTATAGACTTTAAGGTGTATTTCAAACTAAACTAACTTAATATTTTATCAGTTTAAAATTGTGGGCAAAAATTCACAACATGACAATTCAGACAATTATATTTCTACGCGAATTACTTCTCACAGAATATTCTCGTCGCGTGTCTAAATCTTAACGACTCCCACTTCAATTCCGAACGAATCCCAAGTTTAAATAATCATTTTTCATCGGGTCGTAGAACAAAAATACTTACGTTGTTCTACTCCCACCAATACCAATATAATGACATTCGTTCCATTTAAACTTTAGTCCAAACAATTACTTAATGGAACCTCATCTAAATCATTCACATTCAAATCTTCAATTAACAAAGAATAGAAGTCTCTATTGAACACTTCAACACGTTTTTGTTTGCGGTATGCATGTACCAGAAAAACATGAGCCGTGAGCTTGGTCATGACAATGTTGTAACGAGCAACAGTACGGGCAGGTGCTTCCAGAGTTTTACGTTTAAAAAAGGCAAGTGCATCGCCAAACATAACATTCTCCGTGTGATTAAACATTCCAGGCCCGTCCGTAATGTTCTGACCTTCCAAGGCCTTTCTCAACAAGTCACGCCAGGTTAAGTATTCTTCAGGCAAACCATCACCAAAATACGGTACTTGAATCGTGTACGAGGGTGAATCAGGATTACCGGGTTCCGTAAAACACCTAGGCGAAATGTACTCTCCTTTCTTCAGCTCCTTAGCCTTGGGACGGAACAACTTAATAACCAAGCCTTTCTTTTTCTTAGGAATAACAGGTGCGTTCTTCATGCTACTTTTACTTACTATTTTTTCTATCCGTAATCTTTAGCAAGTAATATTACTGTGACCTATGCTGGAGATAGGTGTCGACGTAACACACGGTTGGGGTGTGTTGTTTGTTGTTGGATACCAAATTGTGAGTTAAATAGTAATATGTCATTTTGCCAAATTACTACATACTATGTATACTAAGTTAACTACAATTCTAATATGTTCTCTACACCACAATTACATTAATCTAGTAGCTCTTTCTAGAGCATACCAAATCAAGGTAAGTACAACGTTGTGCTGGCCAAGCACCACGTTGTTGAAATACAACCGTGAGCTGTTCTCTCTTGGAACACGTCTCACATTAACATGTATCTTTACGACTTGTACGAATGTTCTCTAACATTCTTTGCGTATGTCGACCTCTGATCAGGAGGGATACATGTGGGTCCTGCCCTTCAACTTGGATCTTAATCAGATCGTTGATTATTTATGTTTATTTAATATAATCTTTTAGTTATATTAATGACACGTAAATAATGATTTAATGCATTTATTCATTATATTCTTGTACGTGTATCGCTGTGTATGGCAATTTGATGCATTTGATCTTAATTGCAGATTAGAAGTCATGCTAGTGTAATTACTTTTGTTATTCCAACTGGCGTATGATAGATTAGGACCATTGCACCATTCATTCAATTTCCTTTCTGCATTGGATGTATGACACCAGGGACATGCAAACATTGTTTGAGAATGTCATGGTTCTTCCAAAGCTGGTTAAACCTGTGAAACCTGGACCAGATGCTGATGAACTAGACATAGAAGTTTTTGTACAAGAGAAGAAACATTTTGCAAAGGAAACACGTACCTTAGCCAAGGAATTGAGGGCATTTTTTCTCTGTTATTTATGGGCAATGCTTTGATGATTTGAAGGTTTGGAAGCAAGATGGCGACTGTGAGAAATTGCTGGAAGCAATTGAACAGGTGCTCATGAAGTATGAGCACCAAAAAAGACCTTACCTGATGTTAAACCATCAACAACAAGTTCTGATGACTCACAAGCAAAAGGAACACCAATCACCATGATTGAAGGTTTGGAAAGATAGGATGGCTTGTGTCATGGAGGTATTTGGTGATCCAAAGTTGAAAAATCTTGCTTTCGGCATTACTGGGTACGCCGCATCCAAGTCTATATGCAATTTCATGTTGCTAGCTCTGTATCTAATTGTTGTGAAGATTGGAGGTAGCACAGAGTTTCCCAGGAACCCATTTGGATTGTTGAGCTTTTGCAGAACCTTCAGCAGTCAGCATTAGTAAAACTTCATCACCATACACATAGTGTAAATAGGATGGGAGTTGGGAGATATAGTCTTTGGCTTCTTTCTATAGATGGGCAGGATAAGTCAAGACATAACATGCATGCCAAGAACTGTAATCAACATAAGTGAAAACTTTCATACTGTTGTTATTTTTGTCAAACATATGGAGTGTTTCCAAATTCATGATGATGTCGCGTAAGGTGGTATTGAGATTGGTATTGTAATAATCTATTTCTTGAAGATAGGTACAACATTTAACTCAAAGGGTGGAGAGATATTGCTCTTGTTTGGCAATAAGATGAGCAACCTTCATCTTTGTATGAGATGGCAATTCAGTATTCATCATGGGGACCATTCTCATATTGGTGCCCAAAACTTTGATTTGACAAGTGGTGCTAAAGATATGACCTAACATGTTATAAGTTTCTTCTTTTTACTTCTTTGTAAAGTCACCAATCAACAAGACCTAATTAATTAAAAAACATGCTACAACCTACGTAATCCTACGTAAATCAAATCCAGTTGAACAACAAATGGTCATTGGACACGTTCAAGCCCAAGTACAAACACAAGCTGAACGTGATCCAGTTACGATACACAATGGAATCAATCCCAAAACAATCACTGGAGCGATGAGCAACAAGCGAACTTCAATTCAAACCAACGATGATGAACACAAGCACATTCAACCTGTAAATCAAGCACTACATGAACTAATTGGGCCCGATGACTTATTTGATAAAAACAGTGCAATTTGGAGTAAGAGCAAAATAATGGAAGAACTCACAGGTAAAAAGGGCAATTCCGGCGGGAAGCGCCGGATGGACGTCAATGTGAAACTTTCAAAAGTGTCACTTGAAGATTTAATTCGACGTAATAACGAGAAAAATTCAATAAAGAAGGAAAAAAAAAAGATTGGGAGTGACATACGAAAGTGGATGACGTCAGAGCGATTTCAAAGAAAAATACTGGGGTGTGTTAAATTTTATCCTATTTTCCGTAAAAAAAATAATGTAGAGTCCTAAGTAATGGGCTAGTGTGTTACATACCCTCTACTTGTATGGTATTGTAACTTACACTTAAAATAAAAAATATTTGCATTGCAAATGGTAATTGGACAAGATTAAAAATTCACATCCTTCATCAGAACCATACCACCAAAATAGAAAATCAAACCAACATCAGATTTCAAATTTTTTCAGCGTCATTTGAGAGAAAAAGCTAGATCAAGCGTTCACTTTTTCGTTTGTTAATCCAAAATCAAGTTGAAATTCCAATCCCATCAAATTTTGGAGCAATCATTCACCGTACTTTCATACCAGTAATCTACGCAAATTTTTAAAACTCCAAGTTCTTCACCCAGCCAATGAACAACGCTGACCAAGTTATTGTCATCTTTGAAGCTCAACTCAGTGCAGTCATCCAAGAATTGAACAAACACTTACTGAAAGGGTGGAAGCTCTCAAAAAAAGGCCACCTCAATCGATCGAAATTAGAGACTATAGCTCCCATTCATCAGCAAGCAACAAGGAGTTTATGTGCAAGGAAGGGGAAAAATTGAAGCGCTCACAACATACAATTCCAGAGCCTTCGACAACTTTCTAAACACCTACAAGGAAGAGAATCCGGAATTCTTCACTCAAGACCAGATTGAGTACAAAAGCGATTATTTTAAAGATTTTCTTAAGGAGCCTTCCAAGTTAGTTCTAGATCTAGCAACAAAGAAAGCCACCAAAGAACTCAAAGCTTTTCCCCAAGACCCTGATAGGCAAAACAAAAAAGCACTGCTACATTCCCTTAGAGAGAGATTCCAGAGTTACCCTCAGTGCTACTTATCAGGGTGGCAAAGATTCGTACTCAAAATAGAACGCATGTACCAAGATAGGCATCTCTTTAACAAAAAAATTAGTGAAGAATAAGTGTAAACAGCAACCTTGTTCTAATTTTAACTTTTCATCATGCCAAAGTCCCCTAGAAGGAGTCCTGCAGTGTAAAGGATTTGGTGATACTATATCGGCTGTGGGCCCCCCTAATCTAGGGAGGGCACAAGCCCCCTACAGTGTACTGTCATTCTGTCTATTAGGCAAAAAATAAAAATATGCCCGAAAAATAGAAGTAAATTATATCCATCATGAAGA
>Ga0209092_10005167_pt1 | contig 10617 bp, 18 predicted proteins | sample FraStrMetagenome_FD_187446 | JGI IMG/M metagenome (GOLD analysis project Ga0209092, IMG submission 187446) | Marine eukaryotic phytoplankton communities from Arctic Ocean - Fram Strait ARC3M Metagenome (SPAdes) (version 2) | ecosystem: Environmental > Aquatic > Marine > Oceanic | place: Fram... | reverse complement strand
GACACCTAAAGGTGTCATAAGAACACTGAAGCGTGCGTGTGTCAACATAACGTGACACCATAACGACAACGACCCGACACCTTTCGATGCCGAGCCGTTGCATTTGACAGGGGCTGTAGCCCCAGGATTTTCAGGCGGTGCGAGTAACTACTGACACCTCTTGGCTTGGGATTCGAGCACCCTCGAGTGTTGCAGGGTTAATCACATACTCTCGATACTGCCCTTCCCAACTGTTGCGATAGGACGCCACGGCCTTGTGCATCGTTACCTGCTTCTCCATGAAGCACATCTCTTCGCCCACTTGCATCGTGGACAACCTCTTCCATCGGTTGCGTGCATTGGCATTGCGTACCAAGCCGACACCAAACTTCTTGCCCCGTACCGAGATGATTCTCGAGGGCGGTGATGCACGCTCACTGTGATTGATCTTGTCCATCGCTGGCATCGGACGATCAATGAGTTCACGAGTGACAACCTTGGCCAACTGCTTAACTACATGCGGGTCATTCACTGCTTCCTGCGGGCTAAAAATGTTGCGTAATGTCTTGAACATGGGTAACTCCTATGCGTTCAAATTGCTCAGCACATACTGGCCTGACTTAATGCGGCGACGGGTGTCGCCAGTAGATTCCCCTAGAAACCGATTGCGGTAACGCGCAGTGGTGATTGAGTAGTTCCACTTGTCCACGTCTAACACGATTGGCTCGCTTGGGTAATTGAATGGGCGTGACACAATGGTCATGCCGTAACTTATGAAATCAGATGACCCGTCCTCGTAATGACGGACGACCTGAGCCTTGGCCGGACGGCCACTTGAATTGAGCATTGCAGTATCTTCTGGCATCAAGTACCCCACACTGTTGAGAACAGCCACATACCAAACACGATTGCTATGGCGTGTGTCGTCCCTGCCACGATCACCACGTCCACGTTCCGCTTGCGATACTCGACGATTCGGTTGTTCAAATACCTCTCGAGCGCCTCCTCTCTGGCCTGCTCGACTGCTTGCTGATAGGTTTGGTCGTTCATGATTCGTCCTCCTCTGCTGGTACAGTTAGTCGGATGTAGACGCTGCCTTCTCCGTTCGCGTCCACGTCGTAGTCGTAGAACCAGTCGCCTGATTCGCCAAAGAACTCGATGCACAGGCTGACTAGCCCAAGCTCGAAGTCCTCGTTCAATACCTGATCACTCATAGTGCGGTCGCTCCTCTGGCTGATGCTTGGGTGGATGATCCTCGACGTACACAACGACACTGCTGTCACCCCACACTCCACCGACCGTCAGGTAACTGTCGTCACCGTGGCCGTCAGGGTCACACCCATCTGCGTTGTTTATGCCCATGTAGTAGGCTTCGGGTTGCTCGATCTCCAGACGAACGGAATCCGCCAAGTCTCTGGCCTCGTCCTCGTTCGTTGTTGATCCCTCACAACCAAGCGGCTCGATGACTGTGTACCACCAGCCACCCTCTTCAGGCCCGCCGTAAGCGGACGCTTTCTCGTACACGTTCACGTAATACATCACTGGTTTTCTCCTGCGCGTTTCATGGATTCGGCCTTGGAATATCCTTGGCGTAAGTAGTGGCGGACTCGATCCTTGTAGCGTCCTTGATGCCGCTCATGAGAGCGGCGAAGTTTGCGTGCGTCTCGTGGCTCATCGCCACGGAAGTGAAGCGTGAACAACTCGTCTACGTTCATGAGTCGTCCTCCCTTACCAGCGTGTAGCCGAACAGAGCGAGGTCGTCCTCGTCTGGGTAGTCAGTCGCCTGAACGTCGTGGTTGAGCAGAAGCTCGTCCGCGTGTCCTGCGGGTTGTTGACCGATTGCGAGCCACCGCCATGCGGTGTCGGTCTTGCTCGTGGTTTTGCGTATCGTCATTGGGTATCTCCTGTGATGACGGGTGCTGTCGTTGATTTGTCGATGCTCGACCGTGTGCCTGCCGACAACGTGCAGACACAAAAAAACCCCCACAGCCGAAGCTGTGAGGGTTGGGGAAGCACATCCGTGTGTGCGAATTAGCTGAGGTCGCCTGCAAGCATGAGCGCCGCAACCAGATCAGCCTTGGTCATGCGCATCATCTGCGCCTGCGTGTTCGGCTTGGCCTTGGCCTTGGGCTTGCGTGACGTCTGCATGGCGAAGCACTGCGTGTGATTAACCGCGCCATGCGCAGTCAACTGGTCGATGGCCTTGCGTGTGCGCTTGACCTTGCCCTCCTGCTTGCGCTCGAGTGCGCGTTCCAGACGCGGCTCGAGTTCGATCAACGCCTCCGCGACCAGACGACCTCGGTCGTCCTCGTGTGCGTCTTCGATTGTGCGTGCGATTTGCTTGAGTGAAACGGATTTGAACTGGCTCATGGGTGTTCTCCTGTGTGAGCTACCCGCCCTGCGGAATGCAAACGGCGGGCTGGAAGGAAATCTTCCGACGAAAAACCCCTAGTCCCCTTTGGGGACTGGACGACACACCCACGCACGCACGGGTAATGTGCTGAAATGGTTACAAAATCTCCCCAGACCCTATCGTTCGCGTGCCTTTCCAGCGCCTGTGAAACGCCCACGCAAGAAAATCCCCTCTCAGGGGAGAGAAATCCCAGCAACGACGCGGGTTTCAGCCCTGCCACGACCCAATCTGCGCCCATATACCCCCCCGGGGGGCTATCCCGGCCCCGCCTCCCACGGTGGTGCGCGTCAACGTCACCGGGGGGTCTCGACTCGCGAGCAAAAATGAAAACGTCTGGAGCTATATATGAGTAGAACTACCCGAATATCAGTCAAAACGGCCACTGGCCAAGTCGCTTTATCACCCCATCAGGTAGCGAACCTACGAGGACAGATAGCAAGCAAGATGCAGACACATCTCACACTGGCTGACGAGGTCGTTAAGGGCCATATAGAGTGGACGCCCACCCAAGCAAGGGTCTTTTCTAGCCTCCTTAATAAGGTCATTCCTGACCTCTCAGCCTCCTATCACCAGCACGAACATTCAGTGAAAAACATCACTGAAATGTCCCGAGAGGAACTCGAAAGAATAGCCAGCGGTGTCGATGGCATCGCTGAAACCGAAGAAGAAACCAAAGAGGAAGTAATCGATGAGCAATAAAGGAATGGTCAAGAACATCCAGAAAGATGCGGCAGCATCATCCATGACAATGAGCGAGCTTGGCAATGCCATGTCCCAGCTCAACCTCTCTGAGGTTCCCCCGCACAGACATCAGTCTGCCGTGATGGATCACTTCATGAGAGTCATGGCTGACAACATCCACGACAGACGCCTAGCTCAAAAAATAACCGATGCCCAGTTCACCAAGAAAACCGGAATCATTGTATGAGCGTATCTCGTGCGGCAGCGGCACAGCACCTCCTCAAGCTCAAGGATGCAGAGAAATCATTCCTTGGGTTTGTGAAGGTAGCCGAGCCCACCTTCGACCTCGCCGACTTCCAGATAGACTTAATCAACAAGCTCGACGCCCTAGAGAAAGGAATCCTTGAAGACGACCAAGGACGCCCCGCCAGAAACATTCTTGTCACGATGCCACCTCGTCATGCCAAGTCCACATTCTCCACCGTCCTCTTTCCTGCCTATTACATGGCACGCAACCCAAGCCGCTACATCCTGTCCTGCTCATACAACGCAATGCTGGCCAGTGACTTTGGTAGGCAGGTGCGTGACCGAGCAAGTGGCGTGGAAGTTCAGCAAGCATTCCCAGACTTCCGCATGTCCTCAGACAGTCGAGCAGCCGACGTATGGAGAACAGAGATGGGTGGTGCATACTTCGGCGTAGGCATCGGTGGTACAACAACAGGCCGACCCGCTAACCTCCTTATAGTGGATGACCCAACCAAATCTCGAGAGGACGCAGAGTCCGCAACCCAGCGAAACAAAATCTGGGACTTCTACACAGCCGCCCTCTCCACCCGTCTACAGCCAGACGCAAAAGGCCAGTTACCCAGCCAAATAGTTATCCTCACCCGCTGGCATCCAGACGACTTAGCAGGCCGTCTTATGCGCACAGAGGATTGGAAGGAAGGCATGTGGATGCACCTCGACTATCCAGCCATAAGAAAGGTAGGCGGCAAGAAGATTTCTCGCAGAAGCCTGCCTCCTTCACACCCTATGTATGTGGAAGCCAACGAGCTGAGCAACCTAGCCAAGACAAAACGCTACATCCAAGAGGAAGAAGACGTCGCCTTATGGCCAGAACGATTCCCCGTCGAAGAACTTAGACGCCGAGAACGCCTAAACCCACGCGACTTTGCCTCTCTATATCAGCAAAGACCCTACATTGAGGGCGGAAACATCCTCAAATCAGAGTGGTGGAGCTACTATCCAGAGGATTTGCACCCCAACAACTTCCAAACAATCATCATTGCGGCAGATACGGCCTTCAAAAAGACGGAAACATCGGACTATTCGGTCGCCATAGTCGCTGGTCTTACCCAAGACGGGGACATATACATCGTTGAAGTCCACCGTGGACGATGGGAATACCCAGACCTTCGCCAAAAGCTCATCAACATCAACGCATCTTGGCGAGGAAAGGGACTCCGCGCCCTATATGTGGAAGATAAGGCGTCTGGCCAGTCCATTATCCAAGACTTACGCCGAGAATCCGGCATGGCAGTCGTCCCCTACAAGGTAGTCAACGACAAAGTCAGCCGAGTCAACGGAATCACGCCCCTAATCCAAGGTGGTCGCGTCCACTTGCCCGAGAAGGCAAAGTGGCTGGACGATTTCGTGGAAGAATGCACAGCTTTCCCGGCAGGTCGCCACGATGACCAAGTCGATGCGCTATCTATGGCTGTGGACATCCTATCCCGCCAAACAATTACCCCGGAAGCTATGTTCGGCTCGCTTAATGCGAGCAATTCACTCAATCAAGAAGCACAAAGAAACCGAGACTCCCTATCCGCGCAATTCGGAACGCAAATGTTCAAAGGATGGGGCGAGTAACGTCCGCACAGGGACGACCACAGACATTTTATAAGGCAAATTACACGGCATGGCAGACAAAAAAAGAACATACTATGGCGCGGACTACGCAGGCTCATCGACCAATGGACAAGTGGTTGATCTCTCTAGGCTCGCCAACAAGATAGTTGCATACGAAGACATATCCGGTGACCTCAAAGAAGATGAGGAGCGACGCATTGTTGACTACGTCAAATCATGCGTGGATATGTCCTACAACAAAATCAAGAAACGCTATGATCACTGGACAGAAGCTGATCGAGCGCACGATGTTTGGGTTCCGCCGGATGCCACTCAGTTCCGAGAGAAGGCAGTAGTCGCAGACACGCGAGCTGTTGCTGACACAGTTCTCACCTACTTGATGGCCGCACTGGGTGGACGTAACCCCATGTTCCAGCTTGAGGGATTGGATCGCAACAGCCGAAAGACTGCATCGATTCTTGAGCGAGTACTGCACTCACAGATGCGACGCACTGCTGGTGAAGCGAGAATGGCGCAGATGCTTCTCGATAGCATCCGTTATGGATTCGCCCCCACCAAAATTGTGTGGGATGCCAATGATAACCAGAACCGTATCGTCAACATTGATCCACGCCGATGCTTCCCAGACCCAAGAGTAAGTTGGGGTGAATGGGAGCAGTGGCAGTTCTGCGTGTTCACCGACTACCAGTCGTATAACTCGCTGATCAACACTGGCCTCTACCCCAAACTAAAGGATCACCCCGAGCTACGCCACCGAACAGGAACGGCGAAGTCAGGTTGGCAAGCCCACCGCTGGCACAAAGAAGAAGGCCGTGGACTTAATATTGATCCTGCCGCTCCGAACAGTGGAGGCATGGCAGACCACGCATACTTCACGCTGGGAGACGCTCGCGTCACCGACGAGTGTTGGGTGCGATTCTCAGGACATGAGATTGGCATTCCGTCCATCGAACAAATCTGGATGGTCATCACGATCCTAGACGAGCATGTCTGTATCCGTATGCAGCTCAACCCATACGGTCAGCAGTTCCCGATGGTGATGGGTGGCCTCTATAACGACACACACAAAACTTGGGGACAATCACTCTATGATCTTATGTTGCCCATGCACGACATTGCTACGTGGCTGTTACGAAGCCGTATCGATAATGTTCAGGCTGCGCTCAATAACCTAATCTTTGTTGATCCAACACAGGTGATGGTGCCAGACCTCATTGACCGAAACCCTTGGGGTGTTGTGAGAACTATGCCCGGAGCGAAGCCCGGTGATGGTGTCTATATTGCTCAAGTCCCTGACGTTACTCGTGGACACTGGAACGACATCCAAGCGATGTCCGAACTCAAGAACCGAGTGTCCAGCGCATCCGATGCACAGCAAGGTATGCCGACACCAGACGTTAGAACCGCAACAGAAATCCAACGTCTGACTCAGCTCGGCTCTCAGCGCCTTGGTGTTTTAAGTCGCGTCATCTCCGCTACAACAATCCGTCCAATGGTTCGCATGATGACCTCGAACATTCAGGACGCACTAGAAATTAACGGCTCTATCAAGATCGATGAAGACAAGATGCCCGGTCAGTTGGCTGACTTGGTTCAGGATGGCTACATCGACTATGGCGCTAAAGACCTGCAAGGCAAGATCGACTATCTCGTTATCGATGGCACGCTACCCGTGGAGCCAACACGAAACGCCGAGACGTGGATGAACATGCTACAGATCATGTCCCAGACTGGCCTCAACATGGAATACAAGATGGGCAAGATTGCAGAAGAAGCAATCCGCGCACTTGGCATTTCAGACCTAGACCAGTTCCGCATCTCCGAGGAAGAGAAGCAACAGGGTAACTCACCTAGTCAGCAAATCGCCCTTATGGAGAAAATGCGTGGAGCAAGTGTTGCGCCGCAGGAACAAATCGAACGTGAAGCTCAGAAAGGAAACCTTATTCCAATGAGCGAGAAACAGAGGATGCAAAATGGCTAACACGATAAACGCACTCGCAGCAGCAATGGAGCCCGACCTAGATACTGACATCGTGAACTATGTCCACGCCGTCTTTAATCAGGTCGATCTCAACACTACTGATTGGGGCGCAACCAACGCCAAGACAATCGTGAAGCTACAGAAGCAAGTCCGCGATCTCGAAATCGAAGTGGCTAACCTCAAGGTGAACATCTAATGGCTATTACACGCCCGACAAGTGAGCAACTAAGATTCGTCTCCTCAAAGACTGGCGAGCACATCCTCGACACCTATATGGAGAATGCCGAGCTAGGCGACCGCACTATCGCTCAAATGCTTGGCGACATCTTTAACGCATCGACAGGCATCTTTGACCCGACGATCTTTTCCGTAAGAGTACTCACGACAGACAACAACAAACTGCAAGTCCGTGTAGGAACAGCAAACAGCTATGTTGACTCTGGCGTCGAAATCTTTAATGCACGCGGCACCTATGCAACATCAACCGCATACAAGGTGCTCGACATTGCAACCAAAGACCAAGACACCTTTGTCTGCACGGTTGCCCACACATCCTCTAATGCAACACCAGATGCAAGCAAGTTCCTCAAGATTATTGATGGCACTCTCGTCAAGAACTACGCGAACAAAGTTGATGGTGCTGTATCAGGATCAGACTACTCAGCAAAGGCATGGGCTGTAGGCGGCACAGGAATTACTGATACTGCTGGCAAGGGTGCCGCCTCTGAGTGGGCAATCAAAGTCAGCGGTACTGTGGACGGCACAAACTACTCAGCGAAATACTGGGCAACCAGCACCAACGTCACAACCGTTGCTAACGGCATATCAAACATCAACACCGTTGCAACCAACATTGCAAACGTAAACACTGTTGGCGGAATCTCCGCAAACGTAACCTCAGTTGCTGGCATTGCATCAGACGTAACGGCTGTCGCAGGCGATGCCTCAGACATCGGCACAGTCTCAACAAACATCGCCAACGTAAACACTGTCGCAGGAATCTCAGCCAACGTAACAGCAGTAGCAGGAGACGCAACAGACATTGGTACTGTCGCAACAAACCTTGCAGGCACCGACACAATCGGAGCTGTCGCAGGCTCCATTGCTAACGTGAACACAGTCGCTGGAATTGACAGCAACATAACCGCTGTCGCTAACAACGCATCAAACATTAATACGGTTGCAGGGATTGATTCCAATGTGACTACAGTCGCTGGCATCTCTAGTGCGGTGTCCTCCGTCTCGTCCAACACGAGCAACGTGAATGCTGTGGCCGGATCAATATCAAACGTGAACACAGTTGCTTCAAGCATCAACAATGTGAACACCTTTGCTACTACCTACTTTATAGGAGGCTCTGCCCCGGGCGGAGTAACCACGGGCGACCTGTGGTACGACACAAGCTCAAATGCGATGAAAGTCTACAACGGCTCTTCATTTGTATCTTCTGCTGGGTTTGCAAACATAGCGATTGGCGATCTATCTAATGTGGCTACAACCACACCGACAGCAAACCAAGGTCTCGTCTACAACACTGGCTCGTCTGCATTTGTGCCTACAACGCTAAACCTTCAGACCATTGCCGACATTGGCGCGTCCACCACCACTGCGATAACAGTTCCGAACCCAACAGCAAACGGACATGCCGCCAACAAAACATACGTGGACACGGCTGTAGCAAATGTCGTGGACAGCGCACCCGCTGCTCTGGACACGCTCAACGAGCTGGCCGCTGCACTGGGCGATGACTCCAACTTCGCAACGACAACCAACAATGCTATCGCCGCCAAGTTGCCGCTTGCGGGCGGCACCATGACGGGTGACATTGACTTCGATAACAACAAAGTCACTGATGTCACCCTCGAGAATTTCCAAGAAATTATTGCGTCAAATACTAGCGTAACTGGCGCACAAACTATTCCAGATGCAACCAACAATGTTCGCTACACATTGGTTGGAGGCACAACCGTCACGCTTCCAGATACTGACGAACTCCCTGCTGGAACAGCAAGGTCAGTCACAATCTTTGTTAAGCAGGACGGCACTGGCGGAAGAACTTTTACTCTCGCTGCTCCGGGTGGCTACACGATCAAGTACAACAGCTCGTCAACACAGCCAGCAGTAAACGCCTCTGCCAACAAGGAAACCATATACACCGCATTATTGGTGAAGGGTTCCACTACGATTTACGTTTCACTGTCATTCTATGAGGCTTAAAAATGACCACTCCTGTTCGTTATGACAACATCAATCTTCACGGAAAGATCGGGCAGTTAGCTACATCTCAACTGAGGGCGTGGCTAGACACTCGCGCTATTCTTTTTCAAGACTTGCAATATCAAGAAGACGCAGAAAACTTGGCCGCACTATCCACTTGGTTCGATGATGAGAATGAAGAGCCAATAGTATTTACTGCATCTCCGGTAATCATCTATGACATCGTCATCTGGGAATCAGAGGACGGCTCGGACGCATACAGAAAAACTGGTTATGCAATTCAGTCATCAGACCTACCAAGCAACTTTGTTGAACTAGCCGTAAAGGTGAGCTAAATGCCGTTCCTCGGAACCTCTCTTAAAGCCGACCCTCTATTTCCCGGGGGTACGGTAACACTCTCGTCCTCGGGTACTTTTAACTTGCCGCCGGGAATCTCAAAGGTTTCCATCCAAGCTAAAGGTTCATCAGGAAACCCCGGTGGAAATGGAGCCGCCGGGAATCCCGGTAACCAAGGTACTGCTGGTAACCCGGGTAATCCGGGTGTCGCAGGAAATGGCGGTGCGAGAGGTAATGCGGGAAACTCAGGTAATCCCGGGAACGCAGGCAATAATGGCGTAAGAGGAAACGCAGGCAACGCAGGTAATGCAGGAAATCCCGGTAATCCCGGCAATCCCGGAAACAATGGTGCGCGAGGAAACCGAGGCAACGGTGGTAACGCAGGCAATGCGGGCAATCCCGGAAACGCAGGTGGTGCTGGTAACGGTGGCGGAGGAGGCGGCGGTGGACATGGAGGAGCATTTAAAAGTGCGTCAGGAAATCCGGGTTCACCCGGCAACGCTTCCCCCGGCCCCGGAGGAGCTAGAGGGAATGGTGGAGGTCAAAATCCTCAATCAAATAGCATAACAGCATTCCCCGGAAACGCAGGTGGTGTTGGAACTAATGGCAACACAGGAGGTGTCGGCAGCAACGGCAATGGACGCGGATTCGGAAACAACGGAAACCCCGGTGGTGCAGGATCAATCGGCAACAACGGGGCTATGGGCTCCTCTGGCAATGGAAGAGGTTTAGGCAACAGCGGCACTGCTGGAAGTGCAGGCAATGCAGGCAGCAACGGCAGTGGTGCTAACTCGGGATCATCGGGCAATGCAGGCAACAATGGAAGTGCAGGCTCTGCTGGCTCAGCAGGTAACACTGGGGTTGATGGCGCATCAGGAGCCAACGGTAATGCAGGCGCGGCAACAACCTTCGGCAACTATGCCAACTTCGCAGGCGGAGCGGCTGGTGCTGGTGGAGCAGGAGGTAATGGAGGTGCAGGCGGCCCAGCAGGAGGAGCAGGCGGAGGCGGAGCCCCCGGTAATCCCGGCAACGCAGGAAACCCGGGGACGAACGGTGTAAGAGGAAATGGAGGCGGTGCAGGCAACTCAGGAAATCCCGGCAATCCCGGAAACAACGGCATCGCGGGAGGCGGAGGTTATCG
>Ga0209092_10005165_pt1 | contig 10619 bp, 8 predicted proteins | sample FraStrMetagenome_FD_187446 | JGI IMG/M metagenome (GOLD analysis project Ga0209092, IMG submission 187446) | Marine eukaryotic phytoplankton communities from Arctic Ocean - Fram Strait ARC3M Metagenome (SPAdes) (version 2) | ecosystem: Environmental > Aquatic > Marine > Oceanic | place: Fram... | reverse complement strand
GCTGTTCCAGTCCCTCGCACCTGAGGCCGCCATTTTGGTCATTGGACCATCGGACATGGCCGAAAAGAAGGGGCTCGATTGGACGCCATTTCCACAGCTGCTCTCTGTTCGGGACGCCATCAAGAAAGTGTCCTTTGACGTCGGGGCTGCGCACTGGGATTTGCTCGACGTGATGGGGGGAGTCGGCAGCATGCCCGCTTGGGTGCAAGCCGAGCCAGCCCTTGCCGGCGCCGACCATGTTCACTTGACCCCTCTGGGCGCCAAAAAAGTAGGGGCGCTCCTCGACCGTGCCCTTTGGGCTGAGTTTCGTTCTTGGCAACAACGGGGCAAACCGGTTCCCATGACCCGTCTGTCGCCTCGCGCCCCACAAGAGGTGCCGTCCAACTCGAGTTTACAGCATGTCCCGTAGGCGCCGTCCTCCATATTGGCTTGGGACCTTGTTGGTAATCTGGCTCACGGGGTCGCCTTGCGGTTCCTTTGGGCAATCCAAAGCAGCCTTGGAATCAGAACAAGGCTCTGACAACCGAAGCTCCGCAGAATCCGACCCTTTTAGGTCGGACGACTTGTCCTTTTTAGAGCCAACACCTCGACTTCTCTACGGGGCTTCCAACCTGTCTCAATTCCTCGACCGATGGCGTGACTTGTTGACCGAATCCAACGTGGTCGAATTGGGGCCCCTTCACATCTTGCATTTTGGCGGCTCCCATGTTCAGGCCGGAAGGATCGGATGGGCTTTTAGAGCGCGACTTGCAGCGGATCGTCCGGGCCTGCGCGTGTCCCGGGGCATCCTCCCTCCCCATAGATTGGTGGGGGAAAATGGGCCCCCTGAGACTGGTTGGGCTTGCTCCTCTTCGTGGCGAGGTCAACGTTCTGCCCACAGGCGTCACCAAGGGGATTGGGGCCTCAGTGGATTGGAGGCCAGCTCGGATTCTTCGGCCACCCTTCAAACTTGGTCAACCCAACCCTCTACTGCCGGGTGTTTTTCTTCGGTCAAGGTGCTGACCAGGCCCGACACTCAAGGCCAATGGACCCTTGGCGGAATCGACCTTCCTTTCACTCCCGGTCAAAATGGCATCCATGAAGTCCGCTTGGATCAACAAGACCTCCCCGACACCGTGGCGTTGATTCCCCCTGCTGGCAAAGCCTATCTACAAGGCGTTCTCCTGCTGCACGAACAGCCGGGGCTCATCTATCACGACTTGGGAGGCAATGGCGCCAGCACCTCAGCCTGGTTGCGGCACCCGCACTTTGTGACTCAACTCCAAGACATGCAGGCGAACCTGGCGATCTTGGCTTGGGGCATCAACGATGCACACATGACGCCTGACCGCTTCAAACCGCAACGATTCAAAGACCGATATGGGGCTTTGATTGATTCTCTGCGACTGGCCTGCCCGCAGACCGACATCTTGCTGGTCACGAACAACGACAGTCATTATCGCCACCGCCACAACCCCAATGCAGAGGCCGTTCGAAAGGCCATGTTGGACCTGGTCGAAGAGAAAAACGTCGCCTGTTGGGACCTCTATGGCACCCTTGGCGGAGCGCACTCCATCGATAGGCTTTACAAAACAGGACACGCCGCTTCCGACCGGTTACATTTTAACCGGGATGGCTACCAGTTGATTGGCGACTTGCTCTATGATGCATTGACTCAGGCCGCGTTCACACTCCATCCCAACTCACCATGACGGACTTGAGAGACCTGTTCGCATTTCAGCCGGGCTCGCCATGGACCTTCCTGGATTCAAGCTTCTGGCTGTTTTTGATGGGTGTCCTCGTGGTCAGTGGGCTCTTCCAGCAAGACCGCCACCGCGCGCTTCGCCACGGTTGGCTCCTTCTGGCCAGCTTGCTTTTTTACTGGAAGACCTCGGGCTGGTTTGTGATGATCCTGCTGTTCTCTACCATGAGCGACCACCTGATTGGACACAGGATCGCCAAAACAACAGGGGAATCCAGCCGCAACCGATGGCTTGCGCTGAGCATCTTGCTCAATCTCGGCCTCCTGTTTTATTTCAAGTACACCTATTTCCTCACCGACGCTTGGAACGGGGCCACGGGGAGCCAAATCATTCCGCGCAATTGGCTGGCCATGGGGACGAACGCCGCCTTGGGCACTTCATGGTCGGTCGACCGAATATTGCTTCCCGTCGGCATCAGCTTTTACACTTTTCAAACCATCAGCTACACCGTCGACATCCATCGGGGACGGGTCAAGCCCCTCAAAAGGCTGAGCGACTTTGGGTTTTACGTGTCTTTCTTTCCTCAATTGGTCGCGGGACCCATTGTGCGCGCCGCAGATTTCGTTCCACAAATCCTGCGCCCAAACCCCGTCACTCGGGCAACCATGGGGCTGGCTGGCTTCTGGATTTTGAATGGCTTGCTTAAAAAAGTCCTGCTCGCAGATTGGATCGCGGTCAATTTCACTGACCGGATTTTTGCAGCACCTGAGGCACACAGCGGTTTTGAAATGCTCATGGCACTCTACGGCTATTCCTTGCAGGTTTACGCCGATTTCAGTGGCTACACCGACATGGCCATCGGTGTTGCCTTGCTCATGGGATACCGCCTGCCTCAGAACTTCAATAGTCCTTACAAAGCAGACAGTTGCGGCAACTTTTGGAAGCGTTGGCACATGAGTTTGAGCGGATGGCTCAAGGACTACCTGTACATCCCCATGGGGGGCAATCGAAAGGCCTCTTGGTTCACCGCCATCAGCGCAGGCTTCTTGCTCACGTTTGTGATCTTGCTTCGACCCGACCCCACCTTCATTGGCCTGACCATGGGAATCTTGCTCGCTGGGTGGGTGGCCATGAGGCGCATACCAAGGTTCAACAAGTGGGTCATCACCAACATCAACATCTGGATGACCATGCTGTTGGGCGGATTGTGGCACGGTGCCAGCTGGAACTTTGTGATTTGGGGCGGCTTGAATGGCCTGGGCATCACCGTCTACAAGCTGTGGAGAAAGGTCAGTCCCTGGGAGTCAAAAGACCGCCTTTGGAAGCGCGCTGTTGCTGTGCTCCTCACCTTTCATTTCATCACGTTTACACGAATTTGGTTTCGAACCGCGTCCCACACCACTTGGTCCAGCTTTGGGACCAACCACGACTTGGCGGGTGAATGGCACGCCGCGATTTCTGTTCTAAAGAAACTGGGTTCGGGCACATCCTTGACCGTGATCGAAGGGGTGTGCAGCCACTTTGGCCATGTGTTTCTGGTGATGGCCTTAGGGTATGTTGTCCATTTGCTTCCTTCGCGTTGGAAATCCAACTACCGCCATGCCTTTGTGAATGCGCCACTGTCCCTGCAGCTCTTGTTTGCCATTGGGGCAGTCTCCTTCTCCATGGCCATCCTTTCCGCGGGAGGAACCCCCTTCATCTACTTCCAATTCTAAGTGGGGCACCCTCATGAATAGAGGGGGCATGGCGTAAAAGTTTGGCTCAATTCGCTCTGTTCTTCGTTTTTTAATTTTAGACGAATCGAGATATGGTTCCGACAAACGCAACCATTGGTCATGAGTTCCGTATTTTTAAACCAGCATCGACCTCTATGATTCGGATTCTCATTCTTCTCTTGGTTGCGCTCGTCATGGCTCCTGTCCATGCTCAAGTCGTTCCCGTATCCCCTGTGACCAACGTGAACACAGGTGTGAATTACGCCTCCATCACGGAAGCGATTGAGGCCGCTTCCGCAGGGGACGTCTTGCAATTGCTCCCTGTCCGATTTACCGAGCATGTGGACATCGACCTGCCTTTGACATTGAAAGGTGACCCCAGCGGACTCACCATCATTGATGTTTCTCAGGAAATAGGTTGGGGCATCACATTGTCCAGCGATCAAATCACATTGGAAGACTTCTCTGTCATAGGTGGAGACGTGAACACAGAATATGCCGTGCACAGCGAGCCTGGAATTACAGGACTCACCATTCAGAACGTGGGTGTTCTGGCATCGCAAAGAAGTTGCATCGACTTGAACGGACTGACAGGGCCTGACTTCAGCCTTCTCGAGAACATCACGGTGTCGGGAAGCAGCATTGGTTTCGGATTGGCTTTGAGCGCTTGCTCCAACGTTACCATCAACAATGTCAACGGCTCTGGGAATGGGTTCGGAGACATTGCCATCATGGCATCCAATTATTACGATCAAGAATTCCAAAACATCACCTTCCTCGGAGAACTGGACTTGGATGGTCCTGTAGGTCTAGGGGGTGGCGGCATTGTCGTACAGGTGGGGTCCGAAATTGCTCCCGTTGGCCAAGGCCCTGAATTCGCGATCAACATCGGTGCCGATGGATTCCATCACAGACTTGAAGCCCCCGGTGAAAGTTTAACCGGATGCATCATTGTTCACGACGATCAAATCCGGCAAGTGGCCGCGAATCTGGGCGCTCAAATCACTGAATTGGTGTCTTACGACATGGTGGGTCAAAACCTGGAAGTCTTTCCAGGCATGTTTGTCCAAAGTGCCATCAACATGGCCACGGACAACCAAACCATCAAAATCGAAGCGGGAACCGCAGACAGCATTCCCCTGAATATCGACAAAAGTCTCACCTTGTTGGGGGCAAACGCAGGCATCCCTGGCCCTGCAAATACCGAGCGTAACGTAGAGAGTGTCCTGCCCCCCATCGCGGTCACAAGCGGACTGCCCACCCTCGACGGCCTGAGCATCCAATCTTCTGGGAGTCAAGCTGTGGATGTCCAACTCGGAGCCCTAGGCCTGATCCTCAAGAACAGTGTGGTTGTCGGCACGGGGAGCAACGCCCATCTCGGCATCGTGGCGCGCCATGGGACAACACTGGAGGCATTGAAGGTCACCGGATTTGATGTGGGCATCGTTCAGCACTCCGGACAGCTGTCTCTGGCCAGCAGCCTAATGAAGGAGAATGTCACTGGACTTCAAATCGAGCACACGGCAGGTGAAACGGGCACATCCAACGTCACGTCGTGCACCTTCGAAAACGCTGGAGGAAAAGCGGTGCTCTTGTCCACAGGAGAGGACTCGGACAGCTTTAACATGTCCAACTGCGCCTTGAATTTGCATGAGACCGGCATGCAAACATCCTCAGAAATTGGCGTGTCCTTAACCAGCAATGCATTCTCGAATTCTGAGGTTCAACTCACAGGATTCTCTCGCAATGATGAGCTCGCCATGTGCGCGGCCAATGACTTCTCACCCGCGCTGCGGATCACGGGATGTACAGATGTTGAAGCCGACAATTTTGAGGCCTGCGCCAACTTGAACCAAGGCTGCTTGTATTACGGCTGCATTTCGCCCAAGGCGTGCAACTTCGACGCCGATGCCAATGCCGATGATGGCACTTGCGATTTTCTGACCTGCGCTTCCTGTCCGCTTGCCTTTGCGTGCAATTATGACCCTGATGCGGAACTGTTTAAAGTGGGGGCATGTGTGTTCTCTGGATGTGAAGGCGAAGGCATGTCCACCTCTGGAGAAGACCGGAACGGGCTGTTGTTGGTTGATGGCTGCACCATTCCCCAAGCTTGCAACTACAACCCAGAAGCTGACGCCTACGATGGGTCTTGCACCTTTGACTGTTTTGGCTGTTTAGATGTCTTGGCTTGCAACTACGACGACACCTTTACCCAGCCCTCTAACGAAACCTGCTTGTTCAAGGCCGACCTCTACTCATCCGTCTACGTGGGATGCGACGGTCAGTGCTATAACGATGTCAATGAAAACGGCGTTTGCGATGAAGAAGAGATCAACGGATGCATGGATGCCGGCGCCTGCAACTTTCTGAGCACGGCAACCCTAGACGATGGGAATTGTGACTTCACATCCTGTGCAGGATGCGTCAATCCTGCAGCCTGCAATTTTGATGCTGACGCCCTGATCTCCAATGGCTCTTGCGATTACCTGAGTTGTTCAGGCTGCGCCCAAGTTGTTGCTTGCAACTACGATGTCACGGCACTGATCGATGACGGGTCTTGCGTGTTGCCGGTGGACCTGTACCAGAAAACTTATGTCGACTGCACCGAAGCCTGTCTCCATGATCAAGATGGAGATGGCGTATGTGACGAAGAAGAAATCCCCGGTTGCATCGATTCCGGTGCATGCAACTTCGATGTTGAAGCCACCGACTCCGACAACTCTTGTGAGTTCCTCAGCTGCGCTGGCTGCACAGAGTCGGCTTCTTGCAATTTCAACCCAACGGCCACACTCAACGATGGCAGCTGCACAACCCCAGAGGACCTCTACCCCGGCTCTCTTGTCGATGGCGCCGCGGTGGTGGACTGTCTCGGACGGTGCAACCACGACACCGACAACGATGGCGTGTGCGACGAGCTTGAGGTGCTGGGTTGCACAGACGCAATTGCCTGCAACTACGACAGCAACCCCACCACAGACACCGACAACGCCCTGTGCGCCTATGCCAGTGGCCCCTGCGACATCTGCGAAGCTGGCGAGGTCGTGACGTACGACGACGACAGCGATGGCGTGTGCAATGGCGACGAAATATTGGGTTGCACCCAAGTCAGCGCTTGCAATTACGACAGCAATCCCACCACAGACACCGACAATGACCTCTGTATCTATGCAGATGGCGACTGTCAAGTTTGCCAAAACGGACTGGCGCTCACCCTCGACATGGACAACGATGGCGTTTGCGACGCAGACGAAGTCTCCGGTTGCACAGATTCAAACGCGTGCAACTACGACAGCAATCCCACAACAGACACCGAGAACGACCTGTGCACATATGCCAATGGCCCTTGCGACACCTGCGAGAATGGCGTCGTCATCACGCATGACGAAGACAACGATGGAATCTGCGACGACGATGAAGTGGCGTGCATTGGAGACCTGAATGGAGACGGCCTGAGAGGCGCGGCCGACATCTTGGTCATTTTGAGTGCCTTTGGATGCGAAACCAACTGTGGCATGGCTGACCTGAACGAAGACGACATGGTGGCCGCCAGTGACATCCTTTTGGCCTTGTCCACATTTGGTGTGGCTTGCCCAAACTGATCAGGGCCGAGAAAAAGAAATGGCCGCCGAGATGGCGTCAGGTTTGGTCGCCTTATGGCTCAACCTGAACGTTCAGCTCCAACTGAACACCATCGTACGCGCTACAATTCTTGGTGTTCCGACCGCAACCTGCGGCAAAGGCCATGAACCAAAGGCATCCCATCAACACCACCGCTGCGCGTTGGAAATGGGTTTGACGGGCCACTCCATTTGCAGGTGAGGAATCATCATTGCTGCCAATGGCAATAACGCGGACTTTGGGGCGGTCTTGGTTCAACATCTCGTAGAGACAACGAATGTAGGGTCTGATTTGTTGCGTGAAAAATCATCCACTGGCCGGGCCCCGCTAACTTCGCAGAATGAAAGAGGCATCAGAAAGCCGCAATGAACAGCGCTTGTTGGATGTGAGCCTGGTTGTACTGGTGTTGTACAACCTCGTTTATTTGGTGGACATCGTTCTCACCGAAAGTGTTCCCAATAACATGGCAGACAAGATCATGGCGCTCATCGATCAACGCCGCGGTTGGGTGACGCTGTTCGAAGCCGTCGCCTCAGGCGCATTGTTCTTGGACCTGATTGTCCGGTTCGACCAATACCACGAAAAAGCCAGAAGCTACCGCGTGGCAGGAGTGGCGATTGTGGGTGCGGGTCTGATTTTCAAAGGCTTCACCTTCTACTTGAATTCCTCTTATTTGGAATAAGGCGCGAAAATCAATTCAGTCGTCCCATTGGTATTCGTAATCCACGCCTTCTAAACGCTCTGGTTGGGCGCGATACGCCAAGAACCGCTCGCGGGTCCACAGAATAAATTCGTACTGGGTCAAGGCCTTTAGAACCGCCTCTCCTGGATCCACGAATTCAACAAAATCATCGAACTCCTCTGAATTCAGAGACACGATGTCATAGTCCACATACTTGACCAAGAGTTCCTTGAGCAAGTCGCGACGGCGGTCCTCATTTTCCAGCCTGGCCACCTCCCGCTTGCTTTGCTCCATGCGGTTGAACTGTTCGTACAAAAATGTAATGGGGCTACTTAACGCGTCGATTCCGCTGGTTCGGTTCTCTTTCTCCACGTAGCCCAGTGCTTGAATGTCCCGAACAATCTCCCCCAAATCTCTTGGGGCAATGACCTCTGCAGTGGCCACATTCACCGCCATGCGCGCCAAGTGAACCGTCCAGTTCCATCCCCCATTCTTCGGCAATTCCAGGGGCACCCTTCGGCTGACGGTGCGAAAGCCAATCGAGGCAAACTGGAGCGTGTCTCCCGGCATAACCCCCAAGGCAAAACGGCCACTGCCACTGCCAAAACGGCCATCACCAGTGGACCTGTTTACAATCATGCAGCCAGGCAAGCCTCGGCCATCCGGGCCCAAGACTTCTCCCAAAAGTCGAACCTGAAGTGTATCGGTCGCTTCCAACTGTGCATGGACCTGAGCCGGAGAAAACGACAAGGCCACAAACAAGCAGGTTGGCATCAGTGTGAAAAGAGGGCGCATTTGCAAGGGAAAACTACTGCTAACTTCGGCACGGCATGGCCAAAGATCTTGAAAACGAAGCCCGGCGACGGGCAGTGCGAAGAATTCGCGATGCCAAGGCAGGCCTCTCCTCAGAAATGAAGGCGTGGTCAGAACGCATCCAAGCGGGCGATCGGGTCGCGTTGGCCAAGGGGATTAGCCTGATTGAGAGCCACAGAAAAGAAGACCGAGGCCCTTCAGAAGCGCTCTTGAGTGCCCTTTCCTCTGCTACAGGTAAAAGCTTGAAATATGGATTTACTGGCGTCCCCGGTGTTGGCAAAAGCACTTGGATAGAAGCCGCAGGAATGGCCCTAATTGAAAAGGGTCATCGGGTTGCGGTGTTGGCTGTTGACCCCTCCAGCCGCAGAACGGGCGGCAGCATGCTCGGCGACAAAACCCGGATGGCCGCCTTGTCGCAACAGCCCTCAGCGTTTGTGCGCCCCTCTCCAACTGGAGACACCCTTGGGGGTGTTGCACGGGCCACTTCCGAGAGCGTGTTGCTTTGCGAAGCCGCAGGGTTTGATCGAATCTTGATCGAAACCGTTGGCGTGGGCCAGAGCGAGACAGAGGTTCGCCGCATGTCCGATGCTTTCGTCCTGCTCATGCTGCCCGGTGGAGGGGATGGGGTGCAAGGCATCAAGCGCGGCATTTTAGAATGGGCCGATGTGGTGCTGATGAACAAAGCGGATGGTCCAAAAGAGCGGATTGAATTGGCAAAGTCGAGCCTCTCTGCATACCAAGGCGCACTGTCCTTGTTGCCTCCGCCTTTGGACGGCGCACCGCCTGTCTTCGGGACCGGATCTGCCTTAGACCCAACCAGTGTAGCAGTATGGGTTGACCGCATTGAAACGCGGCTCGAATCCGCAACTGAAAGCGGACAACTCGCATCGAGAAGGCGACGCCAACAGCAAGACATGCTCAACGCCATGTTGAAGACAGAAGTCCTGCTCAGGACCCAAAACAAACCGGGATTTGAGGCCGCTTGGCAACGGCTACAAAAAGAAGCGGAACACCAGCAAACCATACCCTTTGACGCCATTCGGCGGATGCTTGACGGATTAAATTGATCAGAACGCGGCCGAAGGCGTCGTGGACTGGACATGATGAACCTCCCCCTCTTCTTTGGTCTTGCCCCTTGGATGGCCTGCTTGGCCATGGCGCTGGCCATGCGAGACAATGTTCATGGCCCAGTCCCTCTCCCTCATCCACTCGAACGGCCCAAAGCCAAGTCCCTTTGGGTGGGATTGCCTTGCCTAACCGGCACCGGTTGCTTCATTTTTGGCTGCTTTCAAAACGCAGGGATACAATGGCCCTTGGCCAGCCTTCTTTTTTCCATTCCTCTGGCCACGAAGTTGGTTTTACACCAACTCGGACATCAAAAAGCCCACCTCACACGAGTCAACCAAGAAATGGCCTGGCTCATTTGGCGAAGGGGCAGCATCCAAGATGAAATCATGCGTGCGCGCGAGCACGAAGCCATGGACCGAAGGTTGCGGCGTTGTCGCTCCACGTTGTTGCTCTCTCGCGGGGATGCCAAAGACCTTCAATTCCTTTTTGGCCAACTGGAGAAAAAATTAAGCCTACAACCCAAGAACACAGACCTTGCCGTTTTGCTCATTGGCGGAATTGCCGCCCATTTGCGACACGTATTCATGGAGAGGGACCAAGACGACTTGCCCTTGCTGGAAGCTTGCCAACACATTGCTCGCTGGGCCGAATGGCTGCGAACCATGGGCCTAGATCAGCTCCGCGTGACCGGAGCTCCAGACACCAATCATCAATCGGCGTCAAAACGGGTGCCTTCCATGTTGCTTCTGGGCGCAGCGGAGCAAATGGGCATCGTCGCTCTGTCTGAGTCCCCTGTCGAGCACCTTGAGTGGCAATGGGTCGTTCACGAAACGTCGGTCTCTCTCACATCCAGTCATGGCCCCATCGGTCCCGGGTCCGAACACTCAGCCAAAGACTGGGATGCCGCTTTCATGTTGCGTCATGGTGGAATTGCCCACGCCGGCGGGGCTTGGAATTACGAGTTGCCGCTGCTGCCGGCTTGATTGGAATCATCCGCCAATTGACGCATCAATTCCCCTACTGAAGCCATGGACTGTCCGC
>Ga0209092_10005164_pt1 | contig 10619 bp, 13 predicted proteins | sample FraStrMetagenome_FD_187446 | JGI IMG/M metagenome (GOLD analysis project Ga0209092, IMG submission 187446) | Marine eukaryotic phytoplankton communities from Arctic Ocean - Fram Strait ARC3M Metagenome (SPAdes) (version 2) | ecosystem: Environmental > Aquatic > Marine > Oceanic | place: Fram... | reverse complement strand
ACTCTGTAAAATGTGAATCCAACGTAATGATGAATAAAAGAATCCGATGATGAGAGCCTCCGCAATAACCTAAAAACCGTTCAGTCCCGAAAAACGCCGTCTTCTGGCCCCGCCGAACAAAAACAGAAGGTATTTTTAGAATTTTCACCTACGTAAGTTTCAATAATATTAGATCACATCTTTGACATGAAGCATCTTTTTTCTAATTAGAATGAAATGACGTACGAAACTTCAAGAGTAAAAGGAGAAAAACTTGGGAATGAAATTTTAACCAAACGAAAATTTAAAAATTAGTTTTGTTACATATGTTTCTTTCCTACATTCTGATGAATCTTTTTTCACCTAAGAATATCCTAAAGTTCCATGCTAACTTCTAATTGAAAGCGTTTTTAAACTTTATTTAGACACATGTGTCTAAATATTGACCATCACAGATTATTCTGGGAATGAAATAAATGCCCTAAATAAAGTACGTTTTTTTCGTATATATTATTAGAAGGAGAAAAAGCTTCAACGATTTCTATGTAATAATATCATATGTGTCGCAAGAATAAGGGATTCTACTAAATTCAGTACCGTACCAAAGAATTCTTTTTGGGGATTAACTTCCACTTAGGGTCATGTCATCAACTATAGAAGTCTTAACTTCCTGGCATCATCTTTGATTTGGAAAACACCCATCAACAACATTATGGAGGCTTATTTAAGATCAGAAAGCACCCTGACATATTCTGACGAGACAAAAGAAATGAGAGGCATTCAAAATACAACCGAACATAAATCTTCAGAATACGTCAACGCCGCTAACTCCGTACGGATGCCCAAAGGACACTTCAACGCTTTCAACACTTCAGTGAGTTCGAGGCGACCTTTTCTCGTCCCTTCTCATCGCCGTCTTTCTAGAAAACGACCAGCGGCATTTGCAGACGAAGAAGTGAGCACTTTCTCTGAATTTGCACCTTGTTCGCCAATGAATCACGCTGATGATTACTCGAGTCCAGTTAGGGAAAAAAGAGACAGAAAAGAAGACATAAATATCCAAGACTCATCATTACGTACTCCTGAGTCTCAATCATTAAAAGACCGGTACAAATTTGTGAACGAATCCTCCCCATTTTTTCCGTACAATACCTTTTCAAATAGAATGAACGGAATAGAGGGAACCCTTGATTCTCCGCGTCGTTTTGATATGAACATGCAATACACACCACCTCCTACCCCACGTCGAGTTCCTGTGACCATTTTGTCTCAGGGAGGCGAAATGAAAGAAAACATGATCTCCACTATTGCATCTCTAAAGCTACAAGGGACTCCAGAAACTGTTCCTTCCAGATGTAATGACCCTCCGTTACTTCTTGATGAAAAATCTAAACACCACAAGAAGCATCAAGCATCATTTTTCTCAAGTCAATCTAATATGGGTGTAGACTTCATTCCAGAATATTCTGAAAATAGCAAGACTTCATCCTTTCCATATTATCAAGAAGTAGATGATAAGCCTCCAGGCAGGAGTGAAACGCTCTTTTCTACCGAAAGAAACAAGACTCCGATGAACTTTGTCTCACAAAAGAAAAGTATTCGAAGCAGAATAAGTTTAACACCAAGACGTCCCCCCAAGTCAACTACTCCCGAAATGACCACCAATTCCTTCACAAGACTCAGGAACGTTGTTTCAGCTGAGAAACTTGAGCCCAGACATTCCAAAATCAATAAGGAGACGGACGTAAGGAATTTGGATTCAACTTTCAAATCTTCAGGTAATTTTTCATGATTATTTCATTCATTTGTTAGCAATTCCAAGTTGAAACTCTTACAATAAATCTCAACCATTCTTTTTGCACAGATGCCCCCATGAACTCGAATACAACATACGGAAGAAATTTAGAACGTTTAAGTATTCCATTTAAGAAAAGGAAAGAACCATTTATGAGTTCATTCAATGGTTCTCTAGATTTCTTGAAGTCCCCAAGGCCCCAATCCACAAGAAAAGAAAGATCTACGAATGGCGAAGCAAATTTGATGCACTTGTTTTCGATTGCTTTGGAAAATGACAATTGTTCCCATGTTAGTAGTGACTTGAGTGAAGGTGACGAAGATGACTTTATTCTCACATTGCCTTCAAGTATTCCCAGCAATATTATGGTGAAGAATAGAGCCATATCACAATGTACCAACTCCAAGATGGACATCCAAATGAAGATCCCTATTCGAAGGCCCACACACCCGGGGCTTATTTGATCCCGATTCCACAATTGGCACCATGTTTTGATATCCATATTCATGTACTGCACATCTTCCTTCTATTCTTGCTGACATGTACAAAAGTCTGTAACATCATTGTACCACTAAGTTAAAACTCCAATCATCTCTTCCTCGATCTTTTTGAATCAGGAAAAGATGTAGACGCAATTCTAGCTATCACACTCAAAAAACGCCTTTTCAACGTCTCACAACATATCCTTCATAATTTTTCTTTCATTCCATATCGTCAATATTATATAAAATAAAAATACTGTACGAATGAATTAAATTGTGTACATCTATTCGTACATCAAGTTCACTAGGTAAAAAAGTAACTGAAGATGCTTTTAGAGCGAGTAAAAACTTATATTTGTATGCGTTTTAGTATGATGTTTTTGAACTCGCAATTTCCCTTTTTCTGTTGACAAATTTTATTCTTCCAAAAAAATAAAGTGAATTCTTATTTTTGATTAGCTCACAAAATATAAATTATCTTTGAAAGCTTTAAGTCCTATAAACGTCATCTCTGTCTTCTCAGATCTTAGAACTGCTTAATTTTTATAAATTGCGAAGAAGTTCGATCATTCATTTTCTTTCAACCTCACAATATGAAGATGATCTGAACTCGCTAATTTTTGATTATTATTGTAACCCGAAGTGTTACAAATTGTGTTATCCATGGAACAATTTATACGGTACCGTAAAATTGCGTATCTCTCGATACAGCAGAATCAAATCGAAAAGCCTCCTTCGAGGACTGCCTCCCACCATCAATTATTCTCAACAATCAGCTCAATGTGAATTCTCTATCAATGAATCTTTGTGATTTTACGAGATTTGATATTTTATACTGGACCTCACGTACGGCTTTCAGGTTCGAATGACTAAACTTGAAGATTTGTCACGAATGACGTAGTGAAAGAGTGCGTCATGGTAACTTTTTCTTACACGCGTAGAAATGAAATCTTTTCCAATGGTTTTGACATTCAAGAGGGTTCTCGAAAATAAAGTAAAGGTTATACTATTTGGCCTACAGGAGGAATTTAATTACTGTCGTTATAGGCTAAAGTCAACTCTTGCGCGTGAATGCGAAGAAATTAGAATTCCTTTCTTTGATTGATAGCAGCAGTAAAAAACTGTGGGCAATTTTCATTCATGATTGTATCTTCAAAACCTTTTTACCAATTACGTAAGTACGTAGGTTTATATATTCTAGCTAAATTTCGATTGAACGAGTGATCAAGCAACCTCTTCCTTCAAGAAATTCACTTACTCGAGAAATTAGGTCAAAGAGCAAGATGAGAATCACTTTGACCACACTATCTACTCTTCTATTACTCTCTCAGGGTACACAATCGTATGCTTTTGCACCTACATCTCCAAGCACGTTATCCCGATCGGCTGCATTGAAAACCACTACATATCCTTCCCATAATGGCAAATTACCACAACACCTTTTGAAGGGACGAAAATCATCAGCCTTGGGCGTGTCAATTGGAATTGGTCCAAGCGGTGAAAATATCGTAAGAGATGAAGAGGACAAAATGGTGTTTGAGGAACCTGACCATGAATTATATAGAAAGTCACGGTTGAGTAAATTTGACGAAAAGTGCGATGCTTGGTTCACTTCTTTACTAGGTTCTAGCTCTAGCTTAGGGAAAGTCTCTGATGATATCCTAGAGAAGTTGAATACTCCCGTCGAGCTAAAAGATGAAGTACGTGCACCTGTGTATTAATAGGAATGCATTTCAATGTATTTTTTTGACAGTATCAATAACCATGTATATATTTTTTATTTAATATCACTCCTTTCATAAGGTTGCACTTCCACCCAGCGACCCAAATTTCACAGCTTACGTTCGTAAATTAAGGCAGCCTTGGATGCCTATTGTTCCAGCCTATGGTTGCGAGAACTACGGCATCCCTGTCGTTCGAAGAAATGCCGAGGCATGGCGTCATTTTGATGTTGTAGGAATGATTGAAAACGACTATTCTCTTCCAGTAGAAGGTCACGGTAAGTTCAATCTTCCTTTTCAAGACTTATCTTGTAGATCAAATGCAGCTTTGATTTGTGAGAGTTTCTAATCTTCTCAATCGAAAATGAAAACATACACACTTAAGGAACTGATCTTATCCTAGACGAAGCTGCAACTGAGAGATATGAGTCTACTTTAAAGCAACAAAAAGTATGGATTGATTCAGATGAATGCTCCGCTCGACTTGTATACATTGATGGAAGATTTTGTCCTTCTTTATCAAAAACCAATTCATTTGTGACCAATCTCACTCCAGAGGATTTATCAACTACTAGACAAGAAATCGTTGATTACCTGATTCGTCTTCCAGACGGACATACGGATGAACTTGCTGGTGATAAAGAAGAAATTAAAAAGGAATGTGGAACCTTAAATCTTTCAAAGCTATCAGCCCCTCATCACAATACTGGAGACGCGACTAGTCAATTTGCAATCAACAACCAACAGGGTATAGCGTGCTTCGCAGCATTAAATTCTGTCAGAGCAGGATCTGTTGCCTTTATTGATATTCCTGAAAACCACCAAGAAGATTTACCAATACAAGTATTAAATGTAAAAACTGCTAATGGCGGTGTCTCAAATACTGAAGAAAACAAGGGTGTGACTCATCACCCTCGTACTCTTATCATAGCAGATAAATCCAGTCAAGCTTCCGTTATTCAGTCAAGCGTTGATTTTGAGGATGATTCAGACACTCCTGTTATCTCAAAAATGCACAACGGATACACCCAAGTGTTTCTAGAAGCCGATGCAACTTTAACACATTCTTATATTGAAGAGACTGGAGGAAAACCAGTAGCAAATGTAGAACTAACTGGAAAAGAATACGATGCAGCGAAAGCCGAAGAAGCAGCCCGTCCTGGTATGCGTAATACGTTCCTTGAGTGCATAGATGTACATTTATTATCTGATAACTGCAACTACAAGGGTACTCTAATGGGATTAGGTGGAAGTGGACGGTCCAAAATAGCACTTACCACAACACTTCTTAAACCAAATACCAAAGCTGAAATTAATGGACTCTCTGTAGCTGGAGGAGATCAAACAGTAGATATGCGCACAACAATTCATCACATTGCACATGGAACAGTAAGTCGTCAGGCACAGAAAAATATGATTGGAGGTAGAGCTACTAGTACATTTAAAGGAAGGATTCGAGTAGAACAATCTGGTCAGCAAACTGATAGTCAGCAACTTGCTCGTACTCTCTTGCTCAGCGATATGGCCAAGATCTGGGCCATTCCAAGTCTAGAAATTATTGCTGATGATGTCTCCTGTGCACATGGTGCAACTATCTCTGATTTAAGTGAGGAAGAAATGTTTTATTTGAGGAGCAGGGGATTAACAAGGACACAAGCTAGAAATATTCTAATGTATGCTTTTGTGGACGAAATTGGCAAGTGTGTAGACGACTGCTATATCAAGGGTGATGGAATGTTAAAGGAAAGGATTGTATCCAGATTGGAAAATTTGGTTCCCAAAGGGGATAGAGCCATCATGGGAGAATTTTCTAGTGTTTAAAATCAGAATGAATATACATAAACGATGCAATGAAAGAAATTGTAGACTGTGCTTTCGTTCAAATAAAATTGAGATTTTTTTATTCTTTATTTTTTGTTTTGGGGAATCGGTATTTTTTTCTGTTTTTATACTTTGAGGATTGTACAACATTTCATCCATTTAGACATCTGCTGTAATAAAAGATATGGGATGTTTCTTTAATTATTGTTCAAGATGGAGAGAACAAGCTGCGTGTGCGGTTGGACGCACGCATGAATCATCTCTTTCTATTCAAAAATTAATGATCAGCTGCTGTTGCTCGAGAAATTTTTGAACGCTGCATAGGAATTCTAATGAATATTCACTAGCAGTATGTGACTTATGTACAATATCCACGGGTACTCGTACAAAGATTGAGAAATCGAGATGAAATTTTTTTCTTGAATTTGGATTATGGTTTGCTGACGTCGATTGAAAGAGGTTGAACAATTGAGCCAAGTAGGAGTAAAACGGCATTTATCTTTGTTTTTTTGGATAATTGACTTCGACTTCCTAAAACAGCATCTGTCATAAGAAAATCGAAAATGAAAGCATGCAAAAAGAATTGGATATCTATTAAGGCAGTGTTATCAGTCATATTCGCTCTTTTTCAAGTCCAAACAAGATCGACAGGATTCAATGGTATACATGCCCTTTCTTTGAGAGACAACAGTCTCATGGCGCGTTCTCGAGATTTCCGATTGCATACCCCATTCAACATTTCAAAGCATTCGAAACAGGCGGAACAGGCGGAACAATTTAAATACAAGAATGTGGTTGTAAATGCAAGTCGAAGGGTGTTTACATCAGGTAGTGCACCTCAATACTCTATTGTTGAAAGAAATCAAGAAGTAATGAAGGTAATTTATTCATGAAACCTATATAAACAATTACCTTGACTAAAGGTTTGTATGAATACTGATATTATTCTTTACTTTGTGCAATAGAATGATGATGAAATAGTTGAAAAGGAATATTTTATTCGTGACGCAGAGTATGGAGGTATGTCGTTCTTTCTGAAAATTCCATTTTGCTGAAACAAGAATGATTAACACATTATAATAATTTTGCATCTTTGTTCATCTAAAGATTTGGGGGAAGCTACAAATATGTTAGTAAAAGCATTCTATCCACCATCTCCGATTATGAAATTTTTCCATCAGCTTAAAGAACTAGATAGACTTCAAAGCAATTTTCCTTATAGCGATCCTAATCATTCCATGTATGTTGCAGTTTCTAAAAAAAGCAAAGAAGTTTTAGGTTTTGTAGATATTGACTTTCGTGAAAGCAAACGTAGATATACACCACCCCGGCCATACTTGTCCGACTTAGTGGTAGGCGAAAAATGGAGACGGAAAGGAATTGCTCGTGATTTAATTTTGAAATGTGAGCGAAAAGCTTTAGAACTGAATAAAAAATCATTATTTTTGCGTGTTGAGACGAGCAACGACAAGGCTTTGAATATGTACTTTTCATTGGGATACGACTTTGAACCATCGAAAATCTTTGGAGTTATAGACACGACGATGTTATTGAAACGTAATTTACAAATACCACGTTCTTAATTTTAACATTCCTATCACTAATTTTTAAGATTTTACTATATGAAGCACTTTTCTTCAGACATTTAAATTTATCTTGGAAGTGCCACTATTTGGTCAATAACTAGCCTGTGACAGCCAGAGCGATTCTAAGTGTGTCTTCTGTCCATCCACTTGCTCTCGCCTGATCAAGAAATTCCTGACTTGTCTTCAATCGTTTGATGATAGGATCTAAAGTGTCCGCTAGAGAAGGATCTAATTCCAAAGCCTTCTCATAATATTGAGCACTTTCTTTTAATTTTCTTAATTCGGCTAGACTATCTCCGGCTCTCAGCCAAGTTTTTGCATAGTTTGGGAGTAGTTGAGTCGCCCTCAACGAGTCCTGTGTTGCGTGAAGTAATGCATATTCATATAATCCATGATGATATTTCGTCTGATGATATTTTCTATGTTGATCTTTGGAATCTTCCATTGTTTTTTTTTCTAATAAACTTTTCGCCAGCACTGGATTCTCAATCATTATTTCATATAATTGACTTAATTTGTCTGTTTCGGGCGTAAGTTTGATCAAATCATTTACCTCCTCTTTCAATTTGACTCTATGATTGAATGCTCTTTGGAGGTAAGCAGTTGCTCGCATCACTAGTAAAACACCTTCCTGCTCTTTATAATTTGAGGCAATAGCACGATCATAAGCCTGAATAGCGAGAGAAATTTCACCTTTGTCTAAGTGGGCATTGCCACGATAGTTCCATTTTAGACAGTTACATGCAGCAGAGTTCATACCCTTTACAACACATTATTGAAATTTTTGAATCAATTGTAACATCGCGATAAGAAGAAAATGATCTCTAGTCTACAAAAAAATCCATTTGAGAAAGCTCACCTTAATATTCATATACTTTGTCAAAATCACGTAGACTTTTTCAACAGAATCAACATTGTTTACTTCAAAAGATTTTGATGATTTGAACGCACCCTCATTTTCACCGTCAGATGCATCTCCATTATCGTCTTTACCTTGATATATACAACGGACAGACGGCCCTTTTCCTTTTGTTTTGGACAATATTGCTGGACAAATTGTCACATCATTTTGTGGTGCTAAGCCTACAAATGCTCCGAGTGTCGCACCAGCCCCAAGCTGCAGAGACTGTTTTGACTGACAAACATAAACGATCCATTTATCCTTCTTCGAGTGCACATTTTTTTATCAATCAAAAAGTTCAATAGAATATTAAAAATATTCCTCATGGAAAATACACAGGACTGCTAATTGTTTATCTGCTGTTGACGCACCTGACTTTTGGGGGTCACTTGTTTTGTCGGTGATGATGAAAATAAAGGAGATTGCTTTGATGATGAGAAGGAAACAGCACTTTTCGATACTGTGCTGTTTGAAATTTGAGATTCAATTGAAAAAGGTAACATTTCTATCTCTGTACTATCCAGTTCTGAAGAGAAATTTCCCAAGAATGCTACGGGTAAGTCTAATGAAGCTTCGAATGTATTGGTCGCATTCACATCGCCGTCATTCTCATTTTTATCTTCATCTTCACTGCTTGAGAATTCGTTTATAGATGAGTCCGTTGATTTTATTGAGACTAATTTTCGGTCAGGCCAAACTTTCCATTGTTGCCGTAACTGGTGATTAGAGTATCTGCTGTTACGTTGATCTTTAATAGATTTGATATTCAAACGTGCTGAGGATTGCGGTGGTCTAGAAAAGTAGTGGATAATTCTATTCCCAGGATATGATGTAAATGGTTGTATTGGATAAGAGTTTAAAATCAGTAAGTGGATAAACGACGATAGCCTTTTTCTCATGATGTTCTTTTGCAAATCTATTATTGCTATTAATGATTGCTCCTGTGTCAATTCTTGCAAAAATGTGCGTTTTAAATTAATAATAGTGATATCTACAGTACTCTTCGCATCTCAGATTTGATTTTTACGTATTATTAATACTGAAAGAGTACTCTTAGAATCCGTACATAACAATATATATAAGCGAAAATATGGGTTTTGCATTGATACACCTTACTGAATGTTTAATTGAGGAATCGGATGGGGCACATTTTGCATCGGCACTCAAATATTCTAACGCTCAGACCTCAAGGCAACAAAAATGACATCGTCAGCAATCGATATTCTTGATGAAGCTATTTCTGCACTAGAAGCTAAGTTAAACCTCCCTCCAGGCGGTTGCTTGGAGAATAAGGACAAAAATTCTTTCAAGAAACCTTCCAAACCAGACGAACCACCAACTAAAGCAAACGCTGACAATAAAAAGAAGCAGAATAAAAAGAAAGAAAAGAAACCTAAAAAGGCTGCAAATGCACCAAAAAAGAAGCCTGCAGCTAACTTAGACCAACCAGATATTTGTAAACTTGAATTCAAAGTAGGTGTTATTACAAAAGTTTGGGTACATCCAGACGCTGATAAACTGTATTGTGAGGAAATTGATTGTGGCGAAGCAGAGCCAAGGCGAATCGCTTCAGGATTAAGATTGCACTATACCGAAGACGAAATGATGGGTCAAAGGCTTCTTGTAGTTTCGAATTTGAAGGTAAGATCATCAACTTCGTTGTCGGCCTTTTTAGGTCTCCACTTTTTCCATTCCTAACATTCGTAAAAACACATGTGTTACACTTTTTTAATGAAGGCAAAAAATCTTGTGGGTTTTAAATCTTTTGGAATGGTCCTTTGTGCAGCAGAGGTAGGAGAAGATGGAAAAGAAAAAGTTGAATTTATTGAACCACCCGAGGGTGCACCACTTGGTGAGACAATTACGTTTGAAAACCTCCCTACTCCAGAACCCTTTTCAGGGGCGCAAGTAGAGAAAAAGAAAGTTTTTGCTGCATGTATGAAGGGAATGAAAACAAATGATGAATGTGTTGCTGCCTGGGACGGACATGCTTTTTTGACTTCTGCAGGGCCATGTCGAAGCAAAACTATCAAAGGTGGCTGTATGCGTTAAAATAAACACATCTTTCATTAGTTTTCTTGTTTGTAGTTATTGCAAAACACAAGCAGAAGGTTCTATTATTAGTTTGCAATATTAACTAGCATGGATGTGTAATACCAAGTATAGATGTGTGTATTCTTTTAATCACACTATTCTCTTCTTCATATGCTGTTTTACTCACCCCAAGCTTAATTTGAAGAATCTTTATATTATGCAAATAATAACAAAACATTTCAGGTTTTGAATAAGTAGGTAGTGTAACATAAGATGGTATGGTCCTTGCATAATTTTGCC
>Ga0209092_10005158_pt1 | contig 10628 bp, 10 predicted proteins | sample FraStrMetagenome_FD_187446 | JGI IMG/M metagenome (GOLD analysis project Ga0209092, IMG submission 187446) | Marine eukaryotic phytoplankton communities from Arctic Ocean - Fram Strait ARC3M Metagenome (SPAdes) (version 2) | ecosystem: Environmental > Aquatic > Marine > Oceanic | place: Fram... | reverse complement strand
CAAAAGCCCTTACAGACTGTCCTGTAGTACCTCCTATTGCGTCTGCTAACTGATTTACTCCTGTGCTACCAATAATATTGAAATCAGGTGCTTGTTGAGGAGAATCCCCTGCTGAACTTTCCGAAGAACCTGAGTCTCCTGAATTGCTTATGGCGCTAAGACCTGAAGCAGCACCCGACAATATAGTAGCTATTGAAATACCTGCTCCTATCTTGTTTTTAGCTATTCTTGAAGCTCCTAGCTTTACAGCTGATGCGTCTCCTGCTGCTGCTCTTGCTGTTGAAGCAACTAATATAGCTTGATTGGCTGCTGCTGTCTTGACTATTACATTTGCTACTGCTGCTCCCTTTTCTAAAAGTAATTGAGCTTTCTGAAACTCTTTGTTTTTCTTGCCTATCGACTGAAGTATTCCTGCTGCACCACTAACAAAGCTGATGTATTCTTGTTGAGATATTTTCTTTTGTTCTATAATATCTAACTCTCTCTGAAGCTCCTCGTCATCTCTTTCTTGTTGCCATATAGCCTTTTGAGCCTCTATCTCTCTTCTTCTGTTCTCTGTAGTAGTCTGTAACTCCAACTCTTGATTCGCTCTAAATAATTTGTTGTCGTATCTTAGTTGAGCTAGAGCGTCTTCTGCTCTAACTTTCTCTTCTCCATCTATCATTCTGTCGACACCTATAGAAACTGAGCCTTCTTCTACTGAGTCATCTAATCTTCCTTGATTTAAAGCGTCTAGTTTAGCCTTATTATCTATCCTTGCTTGAGTGACATTTGATATTGAAGATATGACTTCTTGAGATTCTTTTTCCGCTGACTCAATAGTTTTTTTAGACAACGCTTTTGCGTCTGAAATAGCTTTGGTTATTTTATCTTTCTCGGCTTGAGTTATACCTTCTCTAAGTTTATTTAACTCCTGTTGCTTAATAAAATCATCAAGTCTTAACTTCTCTTTTTCTTTAAACTCATCTCTCTTTATTGTGATAGCTTTTTTACTAGACTCTCCTTCTTGAATTAATATCTCTTCATTAGTTCTTGCCTTTGTGTTTCTTAGGTCTTGGTCAGCCTTCTCTTGCTCTCTTTGCATAGAGAATAACGATTCTTTAAATTGTTTTACTAATTTTTCTCTAGGAGTCCTAGGAGTTCTTCCTTCTATTTTCTTGTCTTCTTTTTTTACTTTTATCAACTCTTTTAAAGCCTCTATCTCGTCTCCGTTTGTTTTATTAAAATCTTCTTTTACCTTTATTAAGTCTTCTTGCTCTTCAGATACTTTTTTTAGAGATTCTACATAATTATTAAGATTTTTTGTATTTCTAACATACCCTCTACTTTCTCCTGTCGAACTAATTAACCTAACTCTTTCCGTTTCTCGAGATTTTTCATAAATTTCTTCAAGTTTTTTTACAGCTTCTACTCTTTGTTTTTGAGTTATTACGAATCCTTTATCGTCTTTGTCATTTTTTATTGTTTTTGCATATTCTTTTATATTAGCCATGTCTTCCTTAGACACGTTTTGAAAACCTTCTTTTTTTAGCTTGTTAGAGTCTTTGAAAGATTGATTTAGGTCTACCATTGCCTCTAATTGGTCTTTTAGACCTTCTTCGTATATTTCATTTAATCTGTTCATTGCAGAAGCAGACAAAGCGTATTGTTCTAAAGAGCTTCTCATCGTATCAACAGCTTTTGACGATATTATAAATTCGTCTCCTACTCTTTTTATTGAAGACTCCATTTCAGGGAATCTTTTTATCAACTTGTCGTAAGCTGCTTCTTTTTCTCTTATACCTCTAGCACTGTCTTTTAATATTCCTGTGTACACATCTAGCTCGTTAGCAAGAGTACCAAACTCTTGAGAAACTCCTGCTATTTCATTTTTAAGTCTACTCAATTCAGAAGAAAAAATCTTTAGCAATCCTGTTGTTTTTAACAGTCCTTTTGCCCATTTTTGAAAGAAATCAGTCTGTAATAGAGCTACAAACACTTGGAATACTGTTATAAAACCTACAATACCCTTAAAAGATACTAATATCTGTCCTATAGCGTCTTTTATGCTTCCACCTGCTTTTTTAGCATTAACTGCCAAAGAACCAAATAAAGAACCTAATTGAGCTAAGTTGTTTCCCACACCTCTTATCCCAAAAGGTAAATCAGATACAGTCCTACCAAATTCCGTAACAATAGCACCTGATAAACCCGAAGTAGTTTTAAATTGTTGTAGATTTTTGTTCAATAACTCTTGAGCTTGAGCTGACTCTATTGTTTTTTGAGTTAGTTTCTCTTGAGCATTGAATTGAGATATTAAAGCTCTACTTCTCTGAGCGTCTATAGAAGCACTATTACTTGCAGTTCTTTTCTTTTCAGCAAGAGCTTTCTTTTCTAAATTAATTTGCTCTCTAGTGTCCTCTGCTTCTTTCTTAGCAGCTATCTTTGCTATTTGAGAGCTTGTTAACTGTTGATTAGCTAAATCTTTTAGTATTGATTTCTTTTCTTTTAAAGACTTAGTGTTCTCCTCGTTTACTATTTCTATCTTAGCCTCAGTCTTCTTTAAGTCGTTTTTTACCTTGATTCTCTCTTTCTCAGCTTCAGTAAGTTTCTTTACATCTTTAGTAACATCAGACACCTTTGCGCCATCCTGAGTTACCTTTATATTAACTATAACCTTTTTACTTGCCATATCCTATTCTTTTTCCTTGTTCGTATGCTTGTTTTAAATTTTTTGGTATCTCGTACTTACCTTTTGCTATATCAACGCTCTCAGACACTCCATAGAAGTCATCACAAGCTAATAAGTTTAATATTTCTTTTATCATAATGTTAGTAGTTCAAAGGTTGTTTTATCACTATTTAAATTACTCTTCATTGAATTTATTATGTGTGATTTTCCGTTTATAATTATAGTATCATTTAACTTTATGTTTCTGAATACTGATATTGGCATGTAAGCGTCTATCTTTAATAGTCTTGTTCTATTGTCAAATATTTGCTCAATTTGGTCTTGATAATACACTTTAAACAAGCTATTTTGATTTATAGTAGGGTCGTTATAACCTTCATCTCCGAAGTTTAAATTTATAGTAGTAGACAGAGATGAAGCATCGTCTTCTATAAAGTTTTTTGGAGACCATACTAAAGCCTTTTGACTAGATGAAGGTAAATAGTACCTTGTCAACCCATCAGTTACAGGGAATCTATTAGACCCATCATACATTATTCCTGTCTTGACAAAGTGAAGTAGATTCGGTACTGATATTGGAGAAAAGCTCTCGTTTACAGAGTAACCCCAAGTAAGACCAACCCTATCTCTTGAACTTGGGTTAGAGTCGTATAATTGCTCATAAACCATCTTATCAAACTTTAACTTCACATCGTATTTGCCACCATCAAAATAAGAATCTATATCTGATTTGTAGTTTTCGTTTCCAAAGTTATCTCCTGTTAGGTCTTCGTACTTTATTCCGTTTACTGTTTTTATTTTATTAAACTCAAAATTAACCTCACTATAAATATCAGACCTGTCTATAGAATAAGACTTACTATCAACATACTTAGAAATATCAAACTTTGAAGCTCTTTGAGACTCGTCTATGTCAGGGTTTCCTATACGCATGTAATCATTGTAATGGTAAACTCTTATTACATCTCCATCAACATAAGCAACTAAATTCAACATTTTAAACAATTCTTTAAGAAAGTCTATGCATTTTATAGTTGGTGCGTTATCTCTTCTAAAATCTATTTGGTCGTTTAATTGAAAAGATGGCTCGTCATCATAAAAAGATATAGATTGAGCAAACGAACTCTCCCCTCCAAAAAGTCTCTTTCTTCTTAAATACAATTCAACTCTTACCGACTTCACTTGTACTCCACTCATGAATCTAGGAGAACTAATTTCAATAGTTATGTCTTTGTAGCTAGACCTCGTTTTGTCAAACAAACCATACTTATAACCAACTTTAGAAGAGTAATCAAAATCTCTATCTCCCGAAACTACACCTGAATTAAAAACCTCTAATCCATTCTGTTTTACAGATACAGTGTATTCTCCATTCGTACTGCCTGATTCTACGGAGAAAAAGAACTTTATCTCATTTCTTAATGGAGTAGAACCTGCTGTACTAGAGAACAATCTTACTTTATTACTCTCTTCTGAATCCCTTAAATCAGTACCTCCTGAAGAAAGTAAATCTGCAAATCGAACCAATTTAGAACCCGATAAAGTTTGCTCTTCTGAACTACCTGATTTTTTATTGCAATGAATATACAATGCATTTATAAAAGGAGACGTACCTTGAACGTAATCTACAAAAGTAGAACTTGTACTATTATCCGTTAGAAAAGAATATCTACTCCCCATAACAGAGCCAAGTACAGAATCATCAGCAAATTTTATGTTGAACTGCTTTTCTATACCTCTTATTATGTGCATCGCTCTTATTGATGGAGATAAATCAAATATGTTAACACCTCTTGTTAGGTCACCACTACCTCCATTTCTTAGATTTCTGTTCTTTGAATCAATAGACCCTGCAGCAGAGTTGTAGAAGTACCTGTTCTCTGAAGATATAAAAGGGTATATCATATCCCCTGCTCTAGTCGGGTTACCCTCTACACTTCCTATAGATGTAAGGAGATGGTCTAAATCCCCAAAATTACTCAATGAAACAGGGTTTTCATCTGTATCGTATGTAATATAACTTCCTCCAAAAAACTTTTCTCTTATGTTGTCAAATGTTAAGTTGTGATTAAACACATCTAAGTAAGTCAAATCGCTAACCTTAGTGTCTCCAAGAAGGGTCTTAAGAGATGCATTTGCTGAGGTAAAAGATATGTTGTAAGAACTTGGGGAGTCGTTAGTCATTGAAACTCCTAACAGAGATATAAACCCTTCTTTAAACCTAACTCCATCTATTTGTATTACACACTCTTCCTTAAACCTAGCGTCAAAAGCATCTGTTATCTCGTTGTTGTAGAAGTTACCAAACGACCTATTGTTAGTTTTAGAGCATGGTATCTTAAAGGATTTAGTAAAATCAGCAAAAACCTTTGATATGTCTTTGTAATCCTTTATTCTTTGAGTTAATTCAATTGTTTCATTGTCGTATAAGTCTAACTTAGTGTATGTTGGATCTGATAAAGACTCCTCTATTTCAACTTGAAAAACCTCATCAGTGGATGTAAAAATTTGACTATCAAGAATAATGAAAAAAGTATTCTGCACAGAGACAACCAAAGCAGTATTTCCTGTATTTAAATTCCTCACTAAAGAACCTGTTGTAACTCCGTAGTCAAGAGGCTTAACGCTACTAGAAGAAACATACGGATAAGAAGGATTTCCTTGATAATTTCCAAAAGAGCCTACATCTGCATTTTTAACTCCCGTTCTACCTGTTCTTAAAAATATCTCTAAACTCATTATCTTACTGTGTTTATTGCGTCAAAACCATAATCCAATGATATGGTGTAATTTATTAACTTCTCATTAACCTTCTTTTTAAAAGCAAACTCTCCATCTTTTAATACCACAGGTCTTATAACTCCATCTATTGTAATATAAATGTACTCAGACAAGCTCATCTCTTCAAATACTTCGTTATAGGACTCAGGATAGTAGCCTGAAGACAGTTTAATCTTTTTCCTTCCAATCTTATTAAAAGTCCTGTATTGATGTCTATTTGTGTCGTAAGAGCCATTTGTTATTAGATTATTCTTGTATGATTCAGACTTAGTTGATATTGATTCATCTGAACGCTTAAAGAACCATAAGTCTTGCCAAGCACCAAATTTATTCTTAAAGGTAACTTTGTAAGGACTGTATCTGCACTCTTCTATTTCTTTTACCTTTATTTCTTTGTATGTACCTACAATAGAAGACAACTGAATAGGGTAGCCATAGTTATTAGCCTCTCCTAAAGCTAAGGCTATAGAAGGAGTCACATCAGTCTCTATTGAGCTTCCTGTGAAGGTTGTCGAAAACCCTCCACCACCACTTGTACTTACTGTTGTGTTTTCTCCATAAGCCACATCGTACTCAACGTTTCCTGTGTTTCCTGAGAATACGTCTTTTACTTCTGTTCCCGTTGAGGTTGCAGAGTCGTAAATATTAGGAACATTTGTTAAGTTAATGTTTGGTATGTAGTAATTATAGAAACCTGAGCTATTTCTTTTTACTAAAGACGCTACATAATTTATATTGGAATATACTACTATTGAATCTACATCTATAGTCTCGTAAGCATCATCAAAAGACTCTTTTAAGCACTTCTTAGCCTCTATCACACCTCCATCTAACAAAACCCTTGAAGAGAACCTATCAAAGTCTCCTACCGAGTTTGTAACGTTTTGTATTGTGCTTTCGCTTAGTGATGATTGCTGAACAACTTTACTGAACTGTAATTCTCCCTTATTATAGAATAACACTGTTACATCTCCTCTTGAAGTGTCAACAGGTATATTTATAGGCTCAAGGTCATTTGTTACAACATCACAATTAGATTGCATAATAGAATAGTCTCCTTGATAGTTTACACCATCCTCAAACTGAGTGTACCCATCAAACAAACTATATAAATCTACACTTGTCTTTAATAGAGAACTACTACTACTGTAAGTCGCAACTATAACCTCACACCATGGACTTTCTGTAGCATAGTCTCCTAAGAAATTAGAATCAAAGAAAGAAGAAATCTCGTTTGAAATCTCTATTTGTATCTCGTTGTTTAAAGCAGGAGTTGATAACGTTATGGTCGGGTCTGTTGGTCTGTTACTTATCGCATCTCCTGAGTATATTCTTATAAATACATCAGCGTAAGATAAAGTACTACTTGTCTTGTATATTATAAATGGAGACCTTGTGTTTATTCTGTTCATGTTACTCTATTGTAAATTCATTTCCTTTTTCTTTGTAACCATATTTCAATAGTATAGCCTCAATATTATCTTCTACATCTTGAGCAACAGAATTTTCTATTCCTGTTAGTCTCTGATTACTTTTGTCTATTATATCTGTTAGAAAAGATGTTCTTCTTATACCATTCTCAAGTAGTGTTGACACTATTAGGTTTGCTAAGTTCTCTCTTCTTGCTTGAGTCTGTTCTAATACTTTTCCATTTATGTCTTTTACTTTTATATTCTTGTCTGTCATCCATCGAAGAATATCTTTTTTTGTAGTATTTTCAGTACGAGTACCTTCGTCTACCTTTTCAATATAACTGTTACCCTCTATGTTTAATCCGTTTTCTATGGATACCTTCTCAAGACTTCTTGACGCTTCTCCTGAAGCGTTTATAGGAGTGTTTATAGTTCCTGTTGGTGGAGGATAGTTTCTTCTTCTTACTATTGCCATCTCCTGCTTTATCTCTGATATAGTTCTATCAGCATACCCACTAAGAAAGGCTATTGTATTTTTATATCTTATATCCATTAACAAATACTAACATCATCGTTTGGTATGTCAACAGCCAAGTCAAGAGTCCATCCTGCTAAAAGATTCTCAAACCTTTGTTCAAATGGAGTTGCTACATACACTTGTTCGTTGTCTATTATGTAATCTACATTTCCTATATCTCCCCTCTTTAGAACGCTTTGTAATAAGTTTATAACAGTTAACTGAGTATTGTATATGTCTTGTAAGTTATCTGCTCCATGATATACATTCTTTTCGTCTTTTTTGTTTCTAAGGGTTTCATCTACTATGTCAGCAGCGATAAATCTTATATTGAATCTACTTACATGGTCAAGAAATTCTACTGACACTACATCTATGTTGACCAAAGGGAATACAGTTTCCTTTGATAAATCTACTGAGAACAGGTCTCCTACGTTTATTGTGTTTACATTAGGATTCTGTTGAAGATAGTCTTTTAATGCATCTAGTATCTTGTAATAATCTCTCATCGTTTCATGCTTTTTTCAATTCTCTTATTCTCTAGCTCTGTCTTTTTCTTTTCGTATGAAAGATACCTTAGTGCTGAAGATATTGGTTTACGCTCAACTTCGTCAAAGTCCTTGAATACTCCTCCTGCAAGTGCGTAAATTGAGTTATACCATCCATTTTGTTCTTGAAATCTTCTTTCTCCTTCTGAGACATCTCCTTCATCGCTACCTGCTCCAAATAAGTCAGGGAAGCCTTCTGTAAGTCTTTGGCTAAATTCCAAAAAAAAACCTTTGCACTTATACATGCATCAAGTGGAGCAGATTTCATTGCCTCTGCTTTCTCTAAGGATGGTTCATAATCTACTATATCATACTGCTCTATTGAATTGACGCTTCTGTTAAACGCTATTGGTCTGTATAACGATGCTACTGCAACATGATAGTCTTCCCACTCAAGACTACTTGAAGCATCTATGTAAGCACCTGTAGATATGTTTTCTATGTTAGGTTCAAACCCATATTCAACACCATCTAACGTAAACTTCTTTATTAAGTCAGTTGGACTATTGCTAAATGTTTCTGATAGCACTTCTACTACTTTATCAAATCTTGAGAATGGTATTGCCTCAACTTGTTTTATTGGTAGTTTACAGAATATGCTAACCATGTGCTTCTTTATAAAAAGCTCGTCAACATCCTCTCCTGCTAAGTCAACTATCTTTTGGAAACTCTGATACTGTTTTAATGTAACGCTATCCAATGAAGAAGGTACTTCTATTTCTATAGAATCTTTCATGTAAAATTAACTAATAATATGTTAGTGTAAGCCTTTCGCTTTTACAAGCTCATATACTTCTTTTCCTATTTCTTTTAATGTCTTCATATCTATATCCTTAACAACAAAGCCAAGCTTATCTAAATACTTGGCAGTTTCATATACTTCTGTTAAATCAATAGCATCCATTAACTCATCTAAATTTCTCATCTCTTATTATAAAAGTGTTCGTATAATTCCCAAATCTTATCATTCAATGTTTTCTTTGTGTATATCTCTTTTGATACTATAGGTTTCTGACCTCTGTAACTAACTTCTATATTCCATTGGCTCTTTGACATAGCTATCGGGTATATAAAAATATTATTATTAATACAGTAGTGTTGTGCTTTTTGTTTTAGTGGTAAATCTCTCATAAATGTTTTAGATGAAGCTCCCAAAAGCTGAATCGGTAAATCTATTGCAAAGGTATAAAAAAAAACATATACGAGTCAAGTTTTTTATGTTAAAGTTTTGTTAAGGGTATTGAATTTAACACTATTGAATTGAAAACTATGTTATGATGCTTCGCATTGCCTATTGAATTCACGAATGTATTAGCCTATTGAATTGACAGTTGGAGTTATGACAGTTGGAGTTTCTTAGGTATGTGTAGGGTTGGTTAATATAGGCCAACCTTTTCTCAATCACACAGAGTACCCCCTACCACTACGCACCTACCCTATTAGATTTATGATTGAGTGGCTTAGGATTGATGTAATGGTGCTTAAATTGGATAAATGAGTAAGAAATCTTAACCTTTTCCCCCTTTCCCATATTTAATTAATCACAAACACCATGACTATCAGTGTAATGGCTTCGCTGCCTGTTGCACAGGATTAATAAAAAGACATAAAAAAACCCCTATAAATTTAATTATAGAGGTTAGTATTTAATTTAGTTTGTTACTTGATGTTGTGTGTAATGCTAGGAATATATGTTAGAATTAAGAGTGCATGTGTAATCCTTTTCAATCCAATAAAACTCTAAATAAGATTCATTTGTGATAAGAACAAATCCTTTTTTTATTGGTTTCCAATATCTGTATGTTTCTTTTCTATGTTCGCAAATATTAATGAGCATCATTTTAAACGCACCTTCTTTATTTAATTCTTTATAATTTTCACAATTAAAGTCTTCTAATAGTTGTTTCATTTCAATAATCTTTATCTATTAATAATATAATTACTAATTTTTTCATAGTTCTATATTTAAAGTTTTTATATTTGGTTTTATGCAGCTAATTACTTTGAAATAATCATACTTTGTATTCTTGTACTCTTTATTCCTTGCATAGTCATTTGAAAGAGTATATTCCTCAATAATATTATTTTTTGATAGATTATAAAAAATAAAGTCTTTGTTTGTCCTGTTTAGGATTATTGCCAGTTTTAAAGATATTTTTATCATAGTGTTAGTTTTAAGATTTAAAATATATGTATTCAATATTATTAAGGGTTATTTCTTCATAGTTTCCGTCATAGCTATGCAAAGCGTGACCATAACCATCTAATCTGATATATTCCTTTATAAATTCACTTAGCTTGCCACTATTTAAGATTAGTTTACCTATTATAGAATAACCCGTTTCAGACTCTTGTAAGATCTTTATATCATCATATGATAGCGGTAGATAGTCTTCTATGAAATCAGCGTTAAAACACCCTAGAATGTACTCATCGCACTCATACATATTTATACATTCTGTTAGCGCTTCTTTTTCAGTTAAAAATCTGTATTCTTCAACCTCAAAATTATTGTTTTCTGAACCTATTTCTTCAAATAGAGAGTGTTTGCAAATATTCAAATCATTCGCTAGATTTATAATTTCTTTAATTTCTGATAAATTCATAATGTTTTGTTTTTAGTTGTTTATTAAATTCTTTCACAAAGATAACCCTTTTTAACAATCAAAAAAATTTATTTTAGAATCGCATACGAAGAT
>Ga0209092_10005157_pt1 | contig 10628 bp, 4 predicted proteins | sample FraStrMetagenome_FD_187446 | JGI IMG/M metagenome (GOLD analysis project Ga0209092, IMG submission 187446) | Marine eukaryotic phytoplankton communities from Arctic Ocean - Fram Strait ARC3M Metagenome (SPAdes) (version 2) | ecosystem: Environmental > Aquatic > Marine > Oceanic | place: Fram... | reverse complement strand
CCATGAACACGTGGCACTAATTGCCATTCTAGTGCGAGGCACTAGAATATGAACGTGAGTTTGAGTTATTAAGAATAATTTATATACTTGAAAACCCATACCCCTCCCCTGCTTTTGAAACGAGCGCGTAAGGAAGTTTTGAAAATATGTCAGAATAGAATGTACAGCATGATGGATTTGAGAAAATTTACACTTGAGTGAGCACATCTAGAGGTTCTAGAAGACGAGGACGTCAGATTAAAAAAAATAGAAATCGGAAGCACAGTTTTGACAAAAAGAAGGAAATGGCTCGATACTCAGCTGAACAACTTTTTGTTCTAAAACGCTTTGGAGTCTCTCCAGACACTTGGCTCACCAGAGAAACTTTCGCTCAAGAGCTCGCTAACTACGCTCAGAATAGTTCTGGTTCAGTAAGACGCGTAAACGGAACGTGTTAAAAATGAAGGCTTGCTTCCGAAACTTCCAATTTGCAGAATTGGAGAGAAATGAGCAGCTTGAAATAACAATCATAAATTCGCCGCGCAAACGGATCAAAAGTGTCATAATTGATCCTAAACAATTGGCGCGTGAATCGCGCGCGCGCGAGCGGCTGCGCTTCCGTGAGCTCCACGAAAGGTAAGCTAAAAGTGCGATATATGATCTAACTGAGTTTTCAGAAACGAGCATCTTGTTCAGCGCTGCAAGAAACTTGCCGAAGAGAATGAGAAACTTTTAGGAAATAATCACTGATTTACAAAATAAAAAGGGCGTGAAATACATGCAATCTGAGAAAAGTGTTAATTTGTGCATCGGTGTTGAACGAGCAGCGTAGTCAGTGGTCTGTGACGCGCCCTGTGCGCAGTCGTGAAGGATTGCTAGCTGTGGATCGAGGTGCTCACGAAGCGTGATCACTGAAATGTGACGCGCCCGGCGTTAAGAGAACGCGCAGTCGCGGAGCGTTTGCTGGTTGCGGGTCGAGGCGCTCATGAAGCGTGATTACTGGAATGTGACGCGCCCGGCGTTAAGAGAACGCGCAGTCGCGGAGCGTTTGCTGGTTGCGGGTCGAGGCGCTCATGAAGCGTGATTACTGGAATGTGACGCGCCCGGCGTTAGGAAAACGCGCAGTCGCAGAAGGGTTACTGGTTGTGGATCGAGGTGCTCATGAAGCGTGATCACTGGAGCGTGACGCGCCCGGCGTTATGAGAACGCGCAGTCGCAGAAGGTTTGCTGAATTTCCGACAGCGCTTTCTGCCTGGTTGCCTTGCGATGTCGTCACCTGGAACGTATTTTTCCGAGCTCTCAGCGTATTTGAGATTTCCCAAAATTTAAATCGGATTGTTTTCTTTTTCTTCTTCTCTTTTCTTCCCCTCCTTTAGCATGCAATACAGTGAGAAACAATTGAAATGTTTGAAGATTCTCGAACTGGACCCCGAAATTTGGCTGAGCCGACCAGAGTTTGACGAAGCCGTGCTCGAGTACTCCCTTAGGAGCACAGGATTACCAAAAACAAAAAGACGGAACCTTCAGCGAATGACAGCAGCGTTTCGTGGGTTCACTTTCCGACTCCATAGAAACTGCCCATCTGCACGTGGAATCGATGCATTGAAATTCATCATTCGCAGACCAAAGAAGGAACAGCAAGACACCAAGTCTGATTCAGCGAAACAAAATACTTGCAAGAAATAAACTCTTTCACAATTTCAATGGCCTTTTCTTTTCTTTGACTTTAAGCGTGCATTGGCAATTCGGAGTAGGCAAAGTTGGAGCGGCGCGTCGAAAACAGCGGGTTAAAACGGCGGCGCGATGGGGTGTGACGCGTTGACAGTGGAAGGTTAAAAGTGCGGCGCGCTGTAGTGTGAAGCGTTGACGGCAGAGAGTTAAAATGGCGGCGCGCTGAGGTGTGGCGCACTGACGGCAGAGGGTTAAAGTGGCGGCGCGCTGAGGTGTGGCGCAATGACGGCAGAGGGTTAAAATGGCGGCGCGCTGAGGTGTGGCGCATTGACGGCAGAGGGTTAAAGTGGCGGCGCGCTGAGGTTCTACGCACTTTGTATATGCACGCGCGTTAGGAACGCTTGCGCTGACGTTGGCTAGTTAGATCAACGTGCGCTTGCAGTAAAGTCAAGGCGACGAGATGGCAAAACATGTTTTGGTACAGAAAATTAAGGACTGTAAGGATTTTACTGTTCATATCTTTTTTTCATATATTTTTTTTCTTTTGATAATTTCTTTTTTGTTAATTTTTTTTCTAACAGATCGGATATTGAATTTAAGGAAGCTGCTCAGTAAGTTTTTATATCATCATTTCTAATTTTACAATAAGACCTCCTGGGCGACATATATTATCCTCCTAAAGAACCCAAACTCGTCCTTTCCCAGAATCAAGGAGCTATTCTTATCGAATATAATGTAGATCTTTCACTACACCCTTACGGGCCGAAATTTTAAGGGGAAGCTGTCACCAGGCCCCTCCATCGACTTATGAACTTTAAAACTCGGTCTTTTTATTAAAAAATTAATCCTAGGAAATGAATCAAGAAAGCCACCTACTGAGCCTTTGTCGATGTTTGTACAGGCGGATAGAAAAGTCCCAAGGGGAGTTCCCGTCAAGGAATGTTTGTTTGAACTTGAAGAAGCTAGTATCCGATCCGTCTTTGTTTTGAAAATCCTACAGGCCGTAAAGTATTCAGTTCTGATAAAAGATCGCCAGCTTTTTCTTTAAGATAATGAGTTCGTCTTTTGGCGTACAGGAATATGATAAATGCAAGACCAACGACGGAGACTGCAATTGTTATCACTGTGATCACGCCGACTCGCTCAAGTTCCTCGAATTCGCTTGTGAGTTCGGCAATTTCTTCAAAATTGACTGAGACGTTGTAAACGTCTTTATTGTCAAGCTCAGAAAATTGGAAAAGATGCGCGCCAGGAATTGCTCGAATATCAACTGTTGAGTTTGTCAGAAGCGCACTTTGAGACAAGGTGATGATTTGGATATCATTCGCCGTCGGGCATAGTACTTCACCATAATTTTGCTCAGCATTAAAGTATCGAAAACCTTCGAACTTCAGTTGTTCACTAACAAACTGGTCCTTAGAATTTTTCTGACGAAAAGTAGCCGGCGAACTTGCGTAAATAGCTGTTCCTGCTTCACATAGGGCAAAACTGCAAGATGAAGCTGTTTCGGTGACAATAACCTCACAAGTCGATGGTTTGTTAAGGCACGACCACTGAAGACTGTCGGATCTACAAAGCGCAACTTGTTCACCAACAGTGTCGCAGTATGATATTTCCACATCGTAGGTGATGTTACCGATTCTTGTTGTGTACGGAGAGACTTGCGCTCGCACGAGAGTGTTTAACCCGTTTTCGCCTTTTCGGATCATTCCAAAACTCTTGAGGAAGTTTCGAGTCGTCGCTGGCTTAGACAACGTCGGAAACTGCATTGAAAAGAGAAATTCGAATGCGCCGTCAATAATTTCAACTGCAGCAAATCGAGGCCGGGTTGATTCTGGCATAGCTCGAACGAGCTCGTTGCAGTAGTTACCGCACTCTTCCTTGAGCAAATCTGCACAAGAAGCTCTGCAGGCGGTTGAATAAATACGCAAATACTCCATAGTGCTCGGCAAGTTCCCTTTTATCAGATCAGAGGCCTCTAATTCGATTTGTCGTAAAAAGTCGTCAATAATGCCCTCAACTCGCGTTCGTGCAAGTTCGTACTGTAATTCAGCTCGAGTTTGGCATACAATCTTGCCAATATCATCGACATATGAATAGAGCTGTCGGATTTCAACCTGAATTGCTTCTGTATTTTTCTTTAAAGCCTCGTGGAGTAATTCAATATTCTTCTCATTTCTGAGAGCGAGTCGATTTGTTTTCTTGATCTTGTAGCTGTTATACGATTCCAAAAACATTCGCGCCAGGCCGACAACAAGTGTAGCACCTGCGTGCAAGTCTCGCTTCGACCGCTTCGCCATAAGCGTAGCTTCGCGCTGAATTTCTTTAAGACGACTTGTATATGTTTCTTCCATAAGCAACCGGAAAATTTCTGCTGTCTTATCAACGTTGGCATCGTCGCATTTCTTCTGTGCTTTTCTGTCTCCGTAAAAGTTATTACGGCAATTCGCTTCGCTGCACTCGATGAAACTGACGTTGTAGTAGCTAGTCAGTGGATTTGCTCGCCGTACTCTGAAAAAGTGCTGCCGGTTGCGTTCAACCTGGTAGATAACGCCAGATTTTTCTTCCAAAATCCCGCCATCATGAACAACGACAGCTGCGATCATGCTGATAAGGCCAAGTGCGAACTTGAAAAACATTCCCTGATTTCTGAACGCTCAGATTTACGATAAATTCTAACTATCACCATTAAACGGAATATATACAGGAAAACACAAAAGTTACTGTGGCCATGTCAGGTCCACAGTCGTAAAATATTGAGAAAACGCGAAATTTATAAAAGAGTTAAGAAAGCGAGTTTTTGTGGCCATGTCAGGTCCACAGTCGTAAAATATTCAGAAAACGCGAAATTTATAAAAGAGTTAAGAAAGCGAGTTTTTGTGGCCATGTCAGGTCCACAGTCGTAAAATATTCAGAAAACGCGAAATTTATAAAAGAGTTAAGAAAGCGAACAGTTTTTGGGATGCATTGTTTTCGGAATCGGACGCAAGTGTCTTATATTCCTGATTAAACTCCGATTGTCTTCCGTCATGATTTTATAGCTACCAGCTTGCAGTTTTTCAACGACTTTTGCACGTCCCTCCCATAAAATCGATAGTTTTTTCGAAGTTTCAAGCCGTTGAGGACGCCAGTAGAAAACTTCTGTTCCCGGCTCGAGTATGACCGTCTTTGAAATGGGTACTTCTGACAAGATGAACTGGCTCATTTTTGCAGAGCTGAGGGCCACCCCGACATTTCTTGACCAGCCTGCAATGTAACTGAACCAAGCAGAAGAGTCGATGCATTGGATGTCTTCATTTTCACTTGTGGAGAATAGCGGAAGTGGAAGCACCCTTCCAGTTAGACACTCAGCTGGCGTCAAGTTGTCCAAACTCGTTGATGGAGTGTTATTTACAACAAACAGCAAGTAACATAGTTCTGCTGACCAAGAGCATTGAGACAGTCCCAGGATTCGTGCTTTGATTTTCATATCCCTCCACGAACGCTCTATGCGATTTCCAGTTGGCGTGTAGGGGCTGATAAAGCCGACAGTCATGTTGAACTTTTTAAGAAGGGGAGCAACAGCTTGAAAAGATTTCTCGTTGTCCGTTATAACTCTGCCGTTCGTAATATTTTGTGAAAGAAGAAGGGAACTTAGAGCATGTGCGACACTTTGTGCAGATCTGTCCTTGAGAGGCGCGGCAATGAGAAAATGTGTGAGTCCATCGAACAGTCCGAGACAGTACCGATAGCCATTTTCATCATGAGAGCCAAAGTCTATCATATCACAGTAGGTATACGTCCAGGGTTGAACAGCGACGTTCGGAGCTGGTCTCTCGCAGCTTTTGAGCGCTGGTTTTGGTTTCACCATAATACAATGCGCACACTCAGTACACACTTGATTTGTCAGTCGCTGGACATTTCTCGCTGTAAAGTGTCGTTCAAATACTGATGCCAAACATTTCGAGCCAGGATGATGCATTTTCAGATGCAAATACGACAAAACGGACAATGCCAAGTCATCAGGTAAGTAAATGAGAGCACGAATTCCGGATTTATCAGAATAGAAAAGCCCATTGCCGTGCTCTTTAAGTTTTCCATTGTCGATCAGTTTAACAGTGTTCTCATCATTAAGTTGACATTTTCGCACAGTATCAGCCGTATACGGAACATCATCAATAATAAATACCGGCTTCTGCTGCTCCGCTTGTTTTTTGGAACGCAAATTGTATCTGGACATGTTCAGAACTGCTTCAACCTTTGTTTGCGGTGCAAGTTTGACAGAGACTGTGTTACAAACACGTGACTCGTCATCATCGTAATCGTTAAAAACGCTTAGATTAAATGCTCGTGAAATTGCATCCAACGCAATAATGCACCCGTTGTCGTTTGTGGCATGTTCGATGCACGCAACGTCAAAGCGGGTTAAACGCATAAAGTAGTTTATAACGCGAACAGGCAGATTTTCTTTAAGCCGCTTCTGTTCTAACACATGCTTTAGACTCTGATGATCGCTTATCACGTAGACTTGTCGACCAAAAACGATGTTTTCAAAGAATTCTAGCGCTCCGACAATAGCTAACAACTCCTTGTATCTTGACGCGAGCTTCTTCTCTGCGTCGGCCAAACTTCTGGAATAAAATCCTAGCGGCTCAAGGTGACCAGATGATCGGCGCTGATGCAGTGCTCCAGCTATTCCTTCATTACTGGCATCCGTAACAAGCACCAAGTCGAGTTTTGAATCCACATGTGCTAGCGTCACTGCACTTGAAAGAATTTCTTTTGCCTTTTCAAAAGCGTCAGCATGTAAATTGCTCCAGCGGAACGGCTCTGAATTATTTGCACATATTTTGTGGATAGGCGAGATTGTCTGCATTAATCTTGGAAGATGTCGAGAGTAGAACACACATAGTCCAGCAAATCGACGAGCTTCTCTCTTATTTCTCGGAGCCGGATAATTGACGATGGCGTCAATCTTTGACTTGATCGGACGCAATCCAGAAATCGCAATTTCGTATCCAAGATACGTGAATTTCTCGACGCACAAATGCGTCTTCTGCGGCGCAAGAGTAAGTCCAACTGCATTAAAACGTTCAAAAACGCTTTTTAATGCAGCGAAATGATCATCGAAATTCTCATGGACGAGAATTATGTCATCAATAAGACAGTAACAACCCTTGACATCTCTTAGTACATTTCTCATCAAAAGTGAGAAAGACGATGGGGCATTTCGTAGCCCAAACAGGACGCGATTCGCTGTATACTGATCTGGACCGTACGAAAATGATACTTTCTTTCGGCTGTCCTCTGTCAAAAGCAGCTGAGAATACGCGGACGAGATGTCAGTAACGCTAATGAATACTCGTTTGTCTGCTGCTGAGATAACACCACTTATTTCATTAAGCATTGAGTCCATGCTGGGAAGCGGCCATCTTTCCTCCAGAGTCTCCCTGTTTATGCCCCGTGCATCGAGAATCGGTCGTATTTTTCCACATTTCTTACGAATGAAAAACAACGGACTGTTGTTTTGCGAGGCTTGTTTTTTTATTATAGACATTCTTTCCCACTTAGCGAGCTGCTCACATCCTTCAGCACGAAGACTAAACTTTGGCTTGATCGGTTTTGCATAACAAGTTTTCGATTCATCTTTCCAACGTATTCGGTATGCCCACTGATTAATACAGCCAATATCCTCAGAGTTGACAGAGAAAACTGTTCTCTCGTGTGACAGGAGCTCGTTTAGTTTATTCTTCTGATTCTGGTCAAGCCAATCTCCAACTTCGACTTCCTTGAAGATCAATGACGACTGCGGGTTGAACTTTTTCCGTCTTATTTCGGCCGCCTGCTGTGCTTCAAGTTGAAGTGAAGGACTATTCTCGATACCGACCAACTCGTTGCTTTCAAAGCCGGAATTGCTGGGTTCCAGCCAGTGACCGTTCGCTAACCGAGCTTTTTCTGGGATTGTTATGGGGAAAAACGAACGGTTTATCACCATCAAGTTTATCCGGCGCTCTGCATTTACGACTGATTCCACAACCTCGGCGTCGTATTCGGCGAGGAATCCAGATTCTGCTCTTGACACATGTATTATTCCAGCTGCTCCGTTTTCAACGGAACATTTTGCTTCAACAACCAGGCTACTTTGTGGTTCGATATTAACCTGTTGGATAAGGTTAATCTCAACAGCTCCTCCGCGTTGTCGCAGTGGAACAACTTCACCGTCCAAAGCTACGGTTTGCGCACTGTTGTCAATCGCCAGAGTGTCAAAAATAACTGAAGGGAGCACGAGATCATAATTCAGTGACGCGACGACTGCTTCAAGTTTGAACACACGGGTGCCTATGAGCACTGAAACGCGCGTTTCGCCATATATTCGTAGTGATTCGCCATTTGCGGCTTTGACGGAGATTCTGCACTCGGATAATTTGAGACCAAGTTCTTGGCTTTTAGTAAAACTCAGCAAAACAAGATTGCAGCCTGAATCTATAAGGGCCACGATTTGATAAGTGTTAATTGAACACTCAATTTGCGGTAATTGGTCTGGAGTGCTCATTAGATATATTTCAGAAGGCAATTTTCTAGGGACCGTTTCTGAACAGTCTCGGCCTAGTCAATGTTTAGGTTGTCGTGGGCATTGCTGCGCCCAGTGTCGAGGTGGACATCCTGCAGGCTCAAGTTCGCAAAGCGTGCAGAAAGGCGCCTGTGGTCCTCGAGGACCTCTTCGTGGCCGATTGCTTGTCTGTTGCTCAGAGGAGTTAACCTGCGCTGGTTGAGTTGCCAAGGCCGAGATTTTCTCAATGATGCCTTGGAACCCGTTATTCATGTCGTTTTGCATAGTCGTGATTCCAGTTTCAAGTCGGTCCACTCGACTTGTGAGCTGCTTCAGCTGCGCAACTTCCGGACACTCTGACATCAAATGCGCTCCACGACAGTAATGACATTTTATAGTTCTGCCGTTCATTGCATTTACGTCAAATGCGTCCTCCTGCTCCACGAGTACATTGATATTCGAGGATCGTGACTTCGCAATTTGTCTGATTATGGCTACAAGTGCAGTTCTTTCCATTGGAAAGTTTCTAGCTGACCACATCATCTCCCACCGTTCAAACAAAGATTTTGTTAGGAACCGTGACATGCCTTCCTCCAGCAGCGTTCTCTGATTTTCAATCGGACATTCAGAAATATTTAACCCATCAAGGATTTTTAGAAGCCGTCTGAACGCTGTGAGCAGATCTTCATTTGGCAGGAGTCGAAAGGATCGAAAGTCCAGTCTCGAGTCGTCATAGAGAAGGCACTGTGCTCTGAGCTTTGAGACAATTGTCTCGTAAGTGTCAGAAGCTGCCATGCCAATGTCTGCGCGAAGGTCGGGACTGATCTTGCAGAACATTACATCGCACTTGGAAGCGTCGCTCCAGTCAAATCTGATACTGTGATCGGCCACGTCGCGGCAAAGCTGTTCCACTTTCTTGCTCTCAAGACTTGTTAGTCGGCTAATGTTTGAACATTGTTTCAGCAGCGAGTTCGGGTCGAGCCTCTTCCCACGTGATTGAAAAATGGTTCCAACTTCCGAGGAGGAATTACTTAAAACATCATTTGCCTTTATGTTATTGAACATAGGCGCTGCCATCTGCGTTGGAAACGCTGACGACGTTGACGGGCGAAAGGACGAAGCTCGTTCATCGAAACGTACTCTTGCAGTCGACTCGAATGGTGTTGACGAGAATGGAGAAGCGCGCGTTGACGATGCTGCTGTGCTTGACGTGCCTGCTGGAAGCTGTCCGAATGTCTGCACACTCGTCGTCACTGGTGCCATCGTTGATGTCGGTGCCGGCATAGCCGAGGTTATCACCGACGATGGTACCGGCGCTGACACTGATGCCTGTGACATAGGGAGAGGTGAAGCTGACGTCACTGGATGCGATTTCAACAATTGCCCTCGTGCAGTTGTCTCCAAAATCGTCGAGTTTGTAAGTGTTAGCTGGGAACTTGTTGTCTCGCTTGTCGGTGTAGTAATGAAATTTTGCTCGTGTGGTGTAGCGTAAATTTCATCTTCACTATCATTTTCTGGAAAATTTCGGACACCACGAGGGTTTATAAGATAGTCTGTCATGTCCGCTGTACGGCGCCAGAGATGCTCAGCAGCATGCGCTCTGAGTGTTTCCGTGTTGATTGTGTGGTCGTTAGAGACGGGGAGGTCCTTTGCTTCAAGTGCAGCTACGAGCTGGCGAAGCGAAAGCTTGCCGATTGGAATACTATGTGGACCCATTAAAATTTAAACGAAGAGAATTTTTTAGAAATCAATCCGCGTCAGAATCGCTAAAAGCGAAATCGTGATTTAGATATTCTTCCGCCTAAAGTGCCAAGAGCCTGCTCTCAAGTACACTTTCCGAAAATTGTTTGATACGTTATAAACGCAGTCGCAACAATTTATAACCTTATAAATCTCTTCAAAAAAATGGGACCAAAAAAAAATTTGATTTTAAATTTACTTTCTCAGAAAAGCCTATAGAATTTTAGAAAATTAAAAATACGGGGACAATTCTAATCTAAATTTTAGAAGCTTGGTAGCAAGCTACCAAACAGAAAAAAAAGCTCGTTTCTGTACTACCTGTGGATCTCTTACTCCCCTTTTCTCTCCAGGCGTCTCCAAAAAAAACTTCAGTCACCAGTATGGGATTTCGAATATTAAAATGCAAAATGCAAGACACGAGTGACGGGAACTCGGGAGTTTAGCAAATGCGTGGTTTATTGACTGGTCCAGGCCAGAGGTAAGATACAGGGCAGTAGAGAGTAGGACTAAGAAAACCGGTTGAGCCGGTGTGAAAGTGATTGACGGGCGGAGAATGTGAATGATGTGTACATTCTAGGGCGCTCGGCCATGAACACGTGGCACTAATTGCCATTCTAGTGCGAGGCACTAGAATATGAACGTGAGTTTGAGTTATTAAGAATAATTTATATACTTGAAAACCCATAGGGTGCTATGAGTGCTATGGGTG
>Ga0209092_10005156_pt1 | contig 10628 bp, 2 predicted proteins | sample FraStrMetagenome_FD_187446 | JGI IMG/M metagenome (GOLD analysis project Ga0209092, IMG submission 187446) | Marine eukaryotic phytoplankton communities from Arctic Ocean - Fram Strait ARC3M Metagenome (SPAdes) (version 2) | ecosystem: Environmental > Aquatic > Marine > Oceanic | place: Fram... | reverse complement strand
ACAATTTAGTATTATATTTTATTACGCGGCGCTGCCAAGCTCCTATATACGAGACTTGCGCTACCGCGACTCACCCTAGGGATGAGATTTGGTAAGTTTTAGCTAATAAAGGAAAGTACGAATGTACCACCTATCACAAAAAAAAGTCAAAAAAAATTAAAAAAAAGGCCCTCCAAAAATGTTGTTGCCAACTGTAGAATGTACATGAAGACACCACACTATAAGGACTGACGACACTCTCATCAAAATGAGAAATTATTCCAATATTTCAAAGAGAAAAGCTTATCTCCAAGAAACAAGATGAAATAGATGATTTATTCGGTACGCTAATTTTCCACTCTTGAGGAGGCAATTCGGCGAAAATAACCAGTTATTGTCCGAATCCCCCCTTTCCGTATCTGCTGCGTTCGTTTTAAACGTAACGTCTTAGCCCTTTCTTCCGCCAACAGATGAAGCCACCTGGCTAAAGTTACTGTGGATGCTCGCACTAGGTTGGCTGATACATTTAAATGGAGGCTTTTTTCTGTATGGGACAGTTCTGCACGAGGATGTCTAAGGTAAGTACGAAGACATGCTTTCAATTCTTCATCATTGAGGGAGCTATTAAATTGAGGATTTTTAGCATGTACATGTTGACATCTTTTTTGCCATATTTTAGAAGAGAATTCCCAGATGATTTGAATGACTTGAGATGACCAGTGGATGTCGAAGGTGGAGTTCGTTTTCTTTCTGGTAATATAGAGAGATTGGATAAGAGACCATTTGTACGAAATATACCCAGCCTGAAATGCATTATTTCCGAGTTTCATTTGATGCAAGAAGACCCTCCTAAGTTTACTATATTTCACTTTGTCACCCATCGGAAGATCTGGACAAATTGGAGTGACCTTATTTTGATAGGCCACTAGTATAGCTACAAAAGCCAAAATAATGGGACGAGCTGTTTTGATTTTCTGTAGTTTTTTTTGGAGGATTGTTATTGCTTCTCGGAATCCTGCTTTCGCATTTCTAGCTGTGCATTGAAATACATGAGGCACTGTTTCGGTACATCGCTGACATCGGGGACAAATCCCAGACACCCCTGTATTTCTGTCCTGAAGAACTTCCATCGTGGGCCAAAGCTCATGAATGATTTTGGAGACATTGATTTTTCCTAAAGTGTCTTGTCTTTGGATTGCTAATCGAAATGCAGCCCAATCTATAATATGCTGGTGTTCATGTAAAATGCGACGTTTGGATAAAAGCCTTTCTTCCATGCGAAGGCCATGGCGTTCCAAGATGATATGCTGCTGGATGTCTCCTGCTATCACTTGGCCATGCAGTAGGAGGGCTGCATTTTGATGGGGGAGATACGGCGTAGTACATGACGGTGAGTAATCTGACGGTGGGTGTTTCATGAATTTCGTTACCAAGTTATGCATGTCAATATTCCGTTGAACTTGTTGACTTGCGTGATCATAACAGAAGTCTGGGTTGTCGTCTGCATGTCCTGGTACGTGTTCGAAGGAAAAAGAGATGGGAGTATTATTAATCATATATTCCACTGACATCTTAACATCAACATCTCTCCCACTCAATGTTGTAAAAGTGCATGTTTGAGGTCTTTTTCGCCTCAAAGCTTCTTTGTTATCACAGTAAATGGTCACGGCTCCTTTTTTCAAATCATAAAACTTGCATAATGCATGTATGATCGTACACATGGCAAGAACAGTGAAACTTTCGCCACGATTACTGGTCTGATCCTCAACAACGCAATCTACTGGTGCAGCTCCTATCAAGCTATAATTTGTTGATTTAGTTTCAAGAATGAAGGCATGTCCAATCATGTCATGCGCTACTGACGCATCACCGACGCCTATGAGATCACCTTGGACTAGAGCATTTGCGAGCTGCCGAATATGACGTGTTGAACATATTTTGCCTATGTTTCTTCTCATAGTTTTGTTGTATGTATCTAACAACTTTCTAAATTGTGTTGATTCCGACTCACTAGTACTTTGAACAACTGCATTAAGTCGAAAAGTAGAACAGAGTTGTTCCTGTACCACTTCTGATTGAGATATTGTTTTACTATTTTTCAATTTCAATAATGTGGATAAAATACATTCTTCTACCGTGACAACAAAATAATCTTGTTCTACTTCTTCAGGAGAAATCTCACTTATTCTGTATCCCATCTCTTTCCATGTTGATGGCGCATAAATATAAACTCTTACTCTTTCTCCCATCTCATACTCAAGAATATATTTTTTGTTCTGAGTCATTCGGAACTTAAAACTGCCTGGCTTGATTAACACACCCAACTTGTTAGCTGATGGGTAATCATTCGAAAGTTTTCTTAATGTAAAGTCCCAATGTGCCTGGTATGACTTTGGTAACGTCATCACTGGAAATTTGTCATCATGGTAGTTGTCAATCTTCAAATCTAGAATTGATTTTTTAAAACGTTTCCCGTTAGTGTCATATAGGTCACCTAAATAATACACTTTCTTTTTCAGCCGGCATAGGTTGATAATCCTTTTGGTTGAATCGGAAATATCCCAGCTCATAACTGTCTCCATCAGATTAATATCACTCGAATAAGTAGGCAATGGAACCCAGGCTCGTGTCATTTGAATACTTCCAGATATCGAATCTAGAAAACGCCAAACTTCTTTCATCCAGCATGGCGAAATAAAATGTGCATGGGATGAAAACCCAAGCGACAGGAATGATGTAGGAAGACCTAGTTCCTGTTGCACAGTCGCTATTGCTATTGTTAGGATCTCACCAGTTGTATCCATTTTTCTTAGATGTCCAAGGACCATCTGTACTTTGTGATACCCTTGTATAGTGTAAAGGTTTGGGATAGAGAATCCCCCATATTGAAAAGGACTGTGAACGACGTCTCTATTTGCTGATCTTACCACCCCCATTTTATTGAGAAGAGTTGACATTGCTGGCACCAGAAGTTGGTCACATTGACGTTCCGACAAGACACCGACACCTAGCGGATATTGAAGAGCTGGAATCAGACCAAGTTTAAAACTATTCTGCACATCGAACCGATTGAGATATCCGTTTGATACCCGCTGTCCCCATTTCTTTGATAACTCAAATAGCACCTGATATTGCTTAGTACAGTTACCATCTGGTGCTGTATATGCCCCCAACATTTTGCGTGCTTCATGAGGATCTAACAATTTAATATTATCTGGCTCGCCATTAAAACACTGATCTATTTTCAGATCATTATATTTAGAAGCAGTAGGTATCATATATCGAGTGCCGTTCCGCCATTGAAACTCTAAGAGATATGCCCTACACTTATCCAACGCTAATTTACCCCCACTGGAAAAAAGCAATCTTGAATAATATTGTACATTAACTTGGATTTGAGCGTAGATGGAATTGAGGAGGGGAACTGTTGAGGAAGGAGACGGGTGAAAGGCGTACAACCCATCTGACGTGAGTCCACCATTCACGTCATCTACAAAAGCATCGAAGCTTCTTTCTGAAAAGAAGAGCCTGTGTGGATGAGTAAGCCTCATACCCGGAGTATGCTCACTCATTGCAGTACTAATAAGGTCACTGATCGCAGCCCAGTTGGGGGGGGACCATCCTGTGCCCTGACCTGTTCCATACAGGTATTGTTCCACCGTCGATGAATAGTGATGCTGGGATATGCCCTGGGAGGTTTTTATGAAGTATTGAGCTTGGTCAAGCCACTTACACATGAACCTGGTGAGCTGCTTGGGCAGACCAAGACGTATTAACGCATATGACAACAAGCATGGTATGAGACGGTCATAACATGCTTTGGCATCGTTATCCACTATAGCTGCTGGTTCGGCGTAATATCGAATAACGTCTAGCGTGAGAACTTTGTTCAATGTAGCCGATTGACCCTGTATGCCTTTACGGGATCCGTACTGATTTGAATGCCAAGCATTATTGGTCTCATTGTGCCGCATGAATTGACGCCCCCATATATAGCGAAGGACAAAGTTCAAGTCGGATTCTAATAAATGAATAGTTCGAAATTTATTGATTTTTGGTTGTCCATGAATTTTCTCCATAAGAATTGCGACAACTTTCCTCCACCTAATCAGAGTGTACGTGTTCTGCACTGAGAGTCTGACTATGCCGGCCAATACCATGCAGATATCTTTATCTGCCGCTCCCACCTTCCAATGACCGAGATGAAGACCTGATGGGGATGACGAGGTTGACTCTTTAGCACCTTTATAAAATTTCCGAAAAACTAAATCTGATATACTAACATCTTTTAATGTCATTTCCGATTGTATGTTCGATGTCATGGCATGAAGAAAATCCTTGGATTCTTGTGGAAGATCGGACTTAGCGAATAACTTCCCCGTCATGAGTTGTTCTATTTCCGCATCAGTTTTCGTGAGTGGGTCCAATGCCTCAGTCCACTTGGGAGAGGCCAGAGGAGTTTCTCCTGCTTGGGCATAATGAAGTTGTTGCCATTCCACTAGACGCTTTTCAATTTGGATGGGATCATTGATGTAGACGAAGTCATGTTGTGTATTGGTTTTAGTTAAATGTTCCCAGATCGCCGCTGTTGGCTGATTTTCAAAGCCTTTTGGAACACCTAGACGCTCTACATTTCTATTGGAGCTATTCCTTGTGACATAACGTATCTTCGACCACGATCGTTTCTGATTCTCACGCATTTTCATATTTTTGATGATGGACGCTTTTTTCTTATCTTGGATGACAATTGCTTTTTCATAAAGATATTCCAAATGGTCATTCCGTACAACATCTTCCTCTTCATGTAAAAACCGCAAGTCCATTCTTTCTTTGGAGATTCTTTTTTGAAGGGTTTCAACCGACGATAAATCAACATCACCTAAATCATATGATTTTAATTCTTGAACCAGATTCGAGAAAGGCAATCCTGCTTTCCAGAATTTTAATATGGACACAAGATGTCTAATTCGATGAACCTGAATTTGCATTCTAGTTGCATTCTTAAAACGCGACGGACTGGGTTTCAACTTTTTTTCCGCTCGCAGCCTGATTTGGGTCATCTGCGAGTCTAGAAGTTCTAACTCTGCTTCCGCTGATTCATCAAAACAATATATTTTAATATAATCTTGTAGATTGAGAAATCTCGATAAAATATTGTGATGATGCATTTGGTTTTTAACATAACATACATATTTTTCGACGCTGGGTGAATCATACACCTTTAATTTCCTATAAGATGGAGAAACAATTGGAGATTCTTTGTAATTGAATAGATCTTTGTGAAAGTCGACATATAATGGAACATGATCTGAGGTATGAAAACCTGATTCAGCCGGAAGTATTCCTAGTCTCGTGATATATTTGAGAAGAGGCCTATAAACTAATACGTGAAAAACGCTCCTTGCTTTCAGACGCGAAGAAGGAATAAAGCCTAAAAGTTCCTGGTACGCTTGAACCAGATTACATGAGTTCATCAAATCTCTTATTCCATATCCAGTATCTTTTGAAATATCTTCATTAAAATCTCCTACTAGAATAGGATGCACATTATTTTCCAAATCTTTTTGAACGTGACCAATTATTGTTGATATGCATATCCTCCTTGGATCACAAGGATCGTGTAGATCCTTAAGCTGTACCCACTGCTGCATCCACACCGTATCAACACCTGAAGTGGATGGGGATCCAGGATTGGGACGGTAAACATTGTACAGGGAGACGTCACGATTACCTTTAGCCTGAAAAATTATTTTTGTGAACCTTCCTAAAGGATCCCGAAAAGTTGTTTTGATCCTAGATGGCATGGATTGCATACAGGTGGTAAGTACTCCCCCTGGTTGGTACGTGGTTCTACGTACGTTCTTCCATTTACATGACGCCACCACTGTTTTGGAAGGGATGGGGCTCCAAATTGCACGATTCATCAAAGCAGCATCATACCCATGATCTTTGACGTTCCAATCTGTATTCGTCTCATTGAGGCAAATAACGTCTGGGTCATATCCTTGTAGTGACTCCATACACGGTATGTAAAAATCGGTATGTTTCTTGCTAGAATGGAACGCACCTCGGCAGTTTTGAGCAATGATTCTGACAGCATCTTTTTGTTTCCGCGTAGGAGGGTCTAACTTCATTGATGAGAGTGGGGTCACTATTGGATGTAAATGCGGGCTTTGTGACTGCGTTAGATGCAGCGTGGGAGAAACTGAGGACGGCTCAGCAATGATGCTACCATGAAGGGATGAGTTGTTTTCAATATTCTTAGACACGGATGGTTCCGATGGTTTTGCAGAGTGCCTATCCATGTCCACAGGTACCGGAGCTGGTTGTTCTTCAGTTTCATATAACCCCCAGTTCCGTACATCTGATGACTGAGACTCATACTGTGGAGATTGCAAAGAAAACAATGATACAGGCGCAGAACATGGGCTACCTAACCGTTCCGGTTCTTCGTTTTTTCGCTGCTTCACTGTTGACTTTTTTGTTGTGAATTCTATTTGAGTGAGCGGTGGACATTTAGAGCTTTCTTGTGTCGAATTTTGGTACGAAAATTTCGAAGGAATTGTGTATGTGGGGTCATCTTTATTTCCGTAAAAGTTCAAGTTGGTGAATTTATGACATCGTGGAGTTTCTATAGAGGATAGACGAGTTGCATGGGAAGGGATCGGAGATGGAATTGGAATATCTGTGCTTGCGTCAGATGCAATGGATTGATGAAATGGAATAGTGTATTTTGAAATATCACTACATTTGTCTGACGTTGTTATTTCCTCCAATTTGGACTCAATCAGTTGTTTGCGTTCTGCAAATTCTGAACGGAGTGATTGAATTGTAGATGTGTCGGAGATTATTTCTTTGAGTAACATTTGCACTCTGGATATTTCTTTGGGAGGGATATGAGAAAAAGATGTTTGCAAATCTACCTCTCGATGGGCCTCACTTATTGAAGACACCAAAGAAGATGATAAAGATGGTGAGAGTGGAGGTATGGAAGTTTTTACGGTCTCCTTTCGAGAAGAGCTTTTAGTTTCTCGCATTTTCACAGGTGAAGGTGGTAACAGATCAAAGTCTATTCTTGATGAAGTGAATGATGATTCCGCATCACTTCGTACATCATTTAGTACTGGTAGCTTCAAAAGAGCCGACTTTTCAGATGATGCATCAGACTCATCATTGTGGCGCTCTATCGAAGAAATAGAGGCATCGTGTGATGAAGACTGATGTGCTCGATAATGAGACCTAGTATGCGGAGGAGGCTTACGATTACTACTGCTACTAATGGAGGCTGACGGAAAAAACTCTGATTCCTTTGAGCTTCTAGTATTGAATTTTTGTGATTCTGATGTATTGGACATCGAGAAGCAAGATCCTCTAGAACTTGTCGATGTGTAGGAAGGGCATTCATCTTTTTTTAAAATCATTTCTTCTCTTTTGGATGTAGATATGGAGGTAGGTGAATGACTCCAGAACGCTCCCATGGAGGATGATTCATCGACGAGAGGATCAGATGGATGATGTGAGGATGAGGATTGGGCTGGGATGGGTGAAGAATGCTGCTGTGATGGTGAACTATGCATGAGACTAATGGTGGGTTTAGAAATCTGTGCTCCTAGTTTGAACATCGCTTGTGATTTCTTATATTGCATGGGTCGAAGAGATGGATTTTGTTTGGTTGTCATAGTTGCAATAGATTTAAAATAGGTTCCCAATTTGGTTTGCACCGGCATTGATTTTGACGTGTTTGGCATTGCCACTGTATAGGACGGTTTTTTGGCAGTATGTAGTTTATGACGGATATGCTTGGATACATTTGGCAAGCGAGTTGTTGATTTTTCAGGTGGACATGCACTAATTGGTGGTTTAGATACATTATATGCAGTAACTGATGTTACTATGTTATTGTTACTACTACTATTACTAGATAGACTAGAATCGGAGGACAATAAGGGAGCCAACTGTTTTTTACAGTGCATTTGGCTCTGCGCCGCACTATCTGATGCGATCATGATTGATGCTCCCCATCGCCATTAGGGGCCTTGGCAAACACTGGAAGTAAATATTTCTTGTTGAATTCCATGATTTCACTCACGTTGGATTGAGTCTTTGAAAGTGTACCATCTATTTTCTCAATGGTAAGTTGTTGGGCCGCTTGTGCCTCCAGAAGGGTTTTGATTGATGATGAATGAGAAGTAAGAGCTTTCCCCATGGTTGAGATATCCTCTCCCATCGCTTGCATGTCTCTGCCATAGGAATCGACCGTTGTGGTTATGCCATCAATTTTGATGTCATGGTTTTTGTGCGATTTTTCTAGATTCCTCATCCTGGCAATGCTTTCTGTGACTGTTGCATTCAACTGATCATTCACCTTAATGCTGGATTCGAAGCCTTGGGGGAGACGGCTGGATTTGTTAGGAGTAATAAAAGCCCCATCTCGATGACGTTTGGATGGAGATGATGCCTGCATTGATGGCATGGAGGAGGATGCAGCTGCTGCATACGAGGGTGCTTTAAAATTAGTAGAAACTTTTTGGTTAAGCTGAGGGATTACGGTGGGGTCTCGATCATCGTCCAGTCCGCCCTGAGGATTCTCATCATGTCCTACCATATTCACTAGCACTGAAGCATAATTTTGATAATGTTGGGAGATTTTAGGATAATCTTTGACATATGGGCGCATGCCTTTATGCCCTACAAAAATATCCTGTAGAACCTCATCTGGAAAGTAGCACTGGGCCGCCTCTTCCAAATGATGAAGTTGCGTCAATGCTTCGTCTCTATGATCCTGTGTGCATAACACATAAATTTTTCCTTTTTCGGTAGTAGGGTACACAGCGTGAAACAAATTGTCCTGATCTTGGGACAAACATAAATACATGAGCATGCGTAGGCTCATAGGAGGATTTTTCTGTGCGGGCTCCGCCTCGGCTGAATTCTCTTTGACATTCTTCGATACATCATCCTTACTATTATTGTCATCTTTTGTATCACTTTGTTCAGATGAATGGTCTTGTTCCTGTTCTTGCGAGAGGAGTGAGACTTCATCAGTATCCATCGCATTGTTCTCATCCTCTTTGGTATCCTGTGCGGACTCATTTGGATGATTAGATGTTGTAGATGTTGTTTTGAAGGCATCATCATGATGGTTGGCTTTGTCGGAGACATTGGTCATATTTTCTGTGGACTTCGAGTTCGAATCTGGAAGAGAAATTGTAGGATAAAATGTGTCCAAATTGTTAATCCCGTACATAATAAAGTAGTGCACATTTTTGTGAAACTGCTTTTGTGCTATTAATATCTTCTGCAAGTGTGACTTCGTACATTCACCAACTGGGTGTGTTGTTATAAATGTATACCGAGTGAGATATCCCATGTCTAGTTCTGATTGAGCCGAAAAAACTTCTGTGAAAAATGCTCGGATGTTTTCAACTTCATCCAATGCACACCTTATAACTAGAACGCGTTGTTCAACTCGTTTACTTCCAACCACAATCACCTCTTTCTCTGGCGCAACTGAAAACTCCATGTCTTTGCCGTAGCGTTCTTTGATAAGTTTTGGAAGAGTGTCTTGAAATCCATCCCTAAATGTAAGGTCTGGATGAGCTCCTAGAAGCCATCCTGCTTTACCTGTACGTAGCGCTTTGAGTTGAGTAGGATGTATAAAATAGTTACACTCCTCCAATTGAGGCATAACTTTCCACTTGAGCTGGTTGATTGGGATTGAAGATTGAATTCTACACTTGGCAGTAATGTGCCCACTCTGCATATACATCCTGGGGAAGTAGACTGACAGGTGGTCCATGGTTTGGGGGACGTGACCAGGATGATTAATTCCATTTGCTTTGCTGTCTGAGTCATACGGAAGAATAAGAAGATGGGGGTCGTGTGCACGAAGTATCTTCAATTGATTTTGGAGCCACACTCGCTTAGTAACTTGTGCATTTCTTGGCTTGCCGCGTTGAAGTTCGCAATAGGAAATAAAGATTTGCACTGGGTCCGTATGTAGGTGTGGTACTGGACCCTTTTCTAGATTTGTAAAATTACTGCCTGTTGTAGAGTAAATTTCTTGTTCTTTGTTCCTTCTCTTTCCAAAGTGACCTTGCATGATGGCATTTTTTCTAATGCCCATCCCTCTGCCTCCGTGAGAGTACATAGAGCCTCCCGGCATCGTAATCGGTTTCCTGTAGCGTTGGATCAGAGCGGATGAAGTTGGCGTTTTGTCGGTTTTTTCTTGAATTTTTGGATCGCGGTGCAATTTCCTACGTACGTAGAATTCTACAATTATCGTCTCTCCTAATTCGAATCAATTCCTGTTGGGTATTATTTGTGAGTCGTCTCTCTTTTGTTCGAAATGAGATCTTTTGAGCATCCAAATGGGGCATTAAAATTTCATGTTCAGTGATTGGGTTTTTGTACTGATGATCGGCCAGGTCGTCCATTAGTGTATTTAATTGCGCTGGCATAGGCAGTTCATTGAAGGGAACATTGTCATCTTGATGTGAATGTACGTGTGTTAGTTGAACTCTGATGGGGAGGTTCTTATATAACTCTTGTAATTCTAAAATAACATCGATATTATCATCCATTGCATTTTTCGTAGAATGATGTATTTTGCTCACTATTCTATCTATCGATGATTTTGAATCAGTGAA
>Ga0209092_10005153_pt1 | contig 10631 bp, 2 predicted proteins | sample FraStrMetagenome_FD_187446 | JGI IMG/M metagenome (GOLD analysis project Ga0209092, IMG submission 187446) | Marine eukaryotic phytoplankton communities from Arctic Ocean - Fram Strait ARC3M Metagenome (SPAdes) (version 2) | ecosystem: Environmental > Aquatic > Marine > Oceanic | place: Fram... | reverse complement strand
ACTAACTGACTGCTGTAAGAAAAAAAAAAATACGTAACTTGGTGAACAGCCCCTCTCCATGGGAATTCGCCGTCTTTTTCAATTTTTGAAGCTTCTCGATCGATTCAATTTAACTTCTTCATACCGTTGTGTTCGGTACATTTAGGAGCTTCATCGGACCTTTTCTCCTAAAAATTGACCTGTTTAGCGACTTTTTAAAGAGATTTTCCCTAGCTTTGGTTCTAGACCCTCAAGATTTACGCGTTTTCAATTTTCAGAACGTCTTACTGGCCTAATTCTTCATCTCTGGGACCTATCTACATTGGGAGAAGTTAAGCTACCGTTAGAGCTTATCAGTTTCTTCGTGTGACTTCCGGATCATTTAGATTCGAGTCAGATATTCCACAAGACCGCCATCGCCGGTGCTCATAGTTCTTTCCAAGCCTCGGGACTCAAGTTTTTCTCTTAGAATTTTGGGGATCTCAAAATTTGGAGCTTCCTATCTAATTTACATCCAACATAAAAAAGTCTTTAAGTGTTACGGCTAGATTTCGCTATTTCCACATTTCGAACTTTCAACTACGCCCGAAAGTTTTGAAAATTTCGATTCAAATTAATCAACAGTGATTGGTCTGGAACAACGTCATTAGAAATTTTATTATTGGGTTGGATATTACTATTCGTTAGATCTACGTGATATAGTACCTACCAATTCGGAAAAAGATTCTTGCAACGGATTCCATCGCTTTTCTATGTGGTTACGTGAGGAATTGCAAAAAATACAAACCAATTCCCTAAGTACTAGACAGCAGTTAGACATCATTCAAGATAACGCGTACATTAGGAGCAATTTAAACAGTATCATTTCCACAAGTAATCTTCTCGCCTCAGTGGGAACTCAAAGTAAGCATCTTAGTGACGCACACAAGATTAGAATTATTAAGGAGATAGATTTAGCGTGGAACAATATCCGGGACTACTTCAGTTATTTGTTCCCTGTCGTTTGGAAAATCATTGGGGATAGTGACGTTTTGATTAAAAGTTTTTCGGAAACAAGACTCCCACCTAGTATAAGAGATATTAATCTTAGGATCCATTCGTGCAAGAAAATAATAGAGGTTTCAAAAACTTTGGTATACGGAGGTCCACTGAGAATACCTTTCTCACAAGATTCGAGTACCCGAACCTTATATACGGAACTTCTTACTTCGTGTCAAAAATCGGACATTTCAGGTCCTAATTTGACTTCTGGTCAAAATAGAGTATCTTTTTTGCAAAACTGGTTAGAGAAATTAGTTCTAAAACATTCAATTTCGACTTACTTCCTAGAACAAATTGGTGTTAGCTCTCCAAAAATCTTGATTAAGGCAGAACCAGTTCAAGTTTCTACCTCTAAATTCACTGTTTCTAAGATCCCTATTCTTAAAAGTATAGTCTGCGATAATTCACAAATTTTGGAAAATTCTCTCTCTTCGAAAAGCGTTGAAACTACTTTTTCTGCATATCTCAATTCGGATATACACAAAACCCCTAAATTTGTGGGGTTGAAAATTAAATTTGATTCAGACAGTTCGATTGACAGTTGTTCATCTGTGGATTCAGAGGATTCAGTGTGGGATTCAGTCTTTAAAAAAAGGAAAAAATCATAATTTCATTTGGTCTTTCCAGCGATAAAACAATTCAGTCAATCAGCGCAATGACTTTTAGTCACATGGATATGGAATCCGGTCATCAAAATACCTATGACGACTTATTTTCATCGGATACGGAGAACACAACCTTGGCGGGGTCAGATCGAACTGATAATAATATGTTTGATGCTTGTGACAAATATGTTTTTTCTGGACTTTCAATGGTAAAAGATCAGAGCAACGCTGTGGAAGGCGGTACTTCAAAATCTTCCACTTCCACATTTTTCATTCATGGATCCAATCTTAATGGAGACGGATCCACTATCTCCGGGTCGGACATGGATATAAGCTCGACTTCAGATCCTGCATCGGGGGTGAGTTCATTTACTGGAGAGCCACACCCAAATAGTGCACAAAATAATTTATCTCCGTCAGCGTCAGAAGACGAAGAAGAAATGGTGGAAGACATGGAGGATACATCCCAACAAGAAGTGGACGAGCAGTTGGAGCCAGTAATCAATTTCTTGGAAGATGAAGAAGTTGAATTCCTTTTCGGAGAAAATATACCACTTCCTAAACCCGAATGTAGGGAGACGCTAGAGGATAAAAATGTAGATATTATCGCATCGTTCAATGTTCGTAACAAATACGATCATATTACTGCCGCGGAACTTCTCATTAAAGAAAAGATAACTTTCTTATCGATTCAGGAACCCTATGCAAGTTCTCATAAGGCATCGGAATCTTGGAAGGCGTTCCAGAAACTCGAACTTGAATCGGCAAGGATCTCGTGTTACGAGACACCTTATCAAATGATCCTTTTTGACTCCTGGAAATGGGGAGGTCGAGTAATTTCTCCTTTCCAAAGTTTGCAATATGGGAGAATTGCTTCCATTGGTTTTGATTTGGGTAATGATCTAATTTTGGGAATAATCTCGTTATATGCACCCGCAAAAAATAGTAACAATCTTCATTATTCGGAGGAGGCAACACATCCCACGATGAGAATTACAGCTACCCTAGTTCAAAAAATTCTAGCTAAATGGAAAGTAAAATATCCTAAGATGGTTACGTTAATCTTGGGGGACTTCCAAGAAACAATCAGTATTTTGGATCGAGATAATCTAGGGGAATATAGACAGGAACCGACACAGAATGGAGTGCTTGTGGGATTACATAACTCGCATGATTCTATTGTTCGTGAGAAAAACCCGGACACCCCTTATGTAACTCGCTTTGGTGATGAAGGTGCCAGAGGGATCGACCACATCTTTTTTCCTAAAGATGACGTATCCAAAAATATATGTGTTGATGCGAAGATACAACGAGAAGTTGGGGCAAACTACTTTCCGTCCGATCATTCGCTTATAACATGTTCCATATCCAGAGATGGGCAAAATAATAATTGCAGTGGCATGGAAAAATCGAAATTCGCTTATGATAAATTGTTTTCAATCAAATTGAAACAAAAAGGACCTCTGGGAAAGGACCTCGATTTCGACTATTCTCAATTTAAAAATTGTCAAAAATATAAGGACCAATTGGAATTGTATAAGAAAATTCAAAATATAACCAGCAACGATTCCAATTTAACGAATGCATATTTGGGAGATTTGGAAATTCGGGCAGATTTACTATTTAAAAATCTTTGGACAAATGGAGTTTCCCAAAAAACGCATGGTCCAACGAATAAGTTAGTTCGCATTTCAGAGGAAAATGGGGCAGAGTTATCATACATTCTAAACCGTTTCAATTCTGCCATAAAAACGGTGATGACGGAACTCAAACTTGATCGCGATCATAATAATAATGATTCTGCGGGCAAGACCAGGGGAAGATTAAGGACTCGTAGTGGCTTCAAATTATTCAACAACCTCCCAGTGCCCACCAAATTACGCTACCTTAGAGTACAAGTTGAGGCGAAATTAAAAGCAATCAATAAGAACCTTTACTGGCTTAAGGAATATCATATACGGAGCAAACATGGAAATGAAAAAGATATTCCATCTCAAAATCAATTCTGGGATCAATGGAATAAAATTCTAAAGGATGATATTCTGAAAAAAAGAGCTGAGGAAGTTTCCATAGCTTATAATGAGGAAAGCGAAGAAAGGATGTTTCATAATTCTGCGATTGAATTTGAGAGAAATAAATCTCATAGGAAAGGGAAGGGCAATGAGGACAGCGATTACCCACCATCTGATGGAAATACCTTACCTTGTGTACCGGACAACGTCACCAGACTACTTAATTTTTGGTTAGCATCGTCGGGTTGCAATCAAGGTTTCACCACTTCAACATCACCCAACAAAATATCAAAAGGGTCCACAGCTTTTTTATCTGAACGAATATCAGATTGGAAAAAACCGCTGATAGAGCAGGAGGTAAAGGATTTCGATTTATCTGAACTACATCAAGCTCAATTGGTACAATCATGGTTAGAAAGTGCTCGGAATGATGTTTCAAAATTGAGTACCCAAGTAATAAGGCTTCAGGCTTTTTATAGACAATCAACGCTGAATCATTTCTTAGAGACTAATAATATATCCAGTTTTACCAACAAAGTATGTTTTAAAAGCAGGCAGGCTCCTGCAGCACATACATCAATATGGGATCCGAAATTACAGGACTTTAGAACCTGTAGAGATGAGCTCGAGGAACTTAGCGCAACTAGCGCGTTCCATGGTAGATGGATGGCGAATTCCGCATCCAAAGAGGTTTGTGCGTTCGCCAAAATAATCACGGATGGGAGATTAGGTAACAGGGGTATTAAGTTGAGCCCAGATCGTAAGGTAACGATAGCGGACATACCGAACCTGATACATAATGGTAGTTCGTTGCCCCGTACCATCCAAAAAGCTTTTCTTCGTGCTCATGGATCTCACACTTCGAATCTATTTCGAGAACCAATCAAAGATAACCCTCATTTTTTCTATCCATTCTATCTGCTTAATGAAAAAGGACGATTAATGGAAGAAGAAAAGTTAGAACAGAGTTTTTGGAAAGCCATTGCAACAATTCCATCCAAGGCCAGGTTCGAAGGATTTCAGTTAGCGGTAGTAGGAAGGTTCGCACCCAGATGGAGATTGTTACTTTTCAAAATCATAAAGCTTATTTTAACAATGCGTTATATCCCACCAGCTCTTCGGAAGATGGCCAGGTTCCCTATACCAAAACCAGGCAAACATAACGAATATAGACCCATTTCGTTATGTCATGACCTGTATTGCTATATAATGGGGATAGTAACTTCATATTCGTCAGCTGCAATAGAGAAAGCCAAAATTCTTCATGATGGCCTAACGGCTTACCAGAAAGGGAAGGGTTGTGCGAATCTCGTCACGACTGAACTAAGTTTCCGAGAGGATTGTCTGGAAAGTCACGCACCCGCAGTACAGATTGACGAGGACGAAGAGAAATTCTTCGATCGGATCCCCGTTGAAATCTTACTTGCGGCAATGCGGGTCAATGGCTTCCCTAACCAGGGATACATTGAAATCAAGGCAAGCGCAATGCAAGCCAAAACCGTGGAGATTATTACGGCCAAAGGCATTACATATGCACGTTTTATTTGTGGCTTGGAGCAGGGTAATCCAGATAGCCCCACCATTAGTAATTTGGTTATCAAGTTTAAACATGATGTGTGGGGGCATATCTCCGAGGAGATCAAAAAGATTTTTGAGAAAAACAGTTGCGTAAATCAGGAAAATTATAAATTTAATTCTTTATATGAAAAGGATGGGCAAGTCTATCTTTGCAAAATTGGGTACAGTGACGATAATAGTAAATTTATTTCGATTAAGAATGAGGAGGATTTGTTAAAATTGGTTCAATATTTCACACAGTTATCAGGAGATATCAGCATGGTCACAAAAATTGGGCGAAAATCGGCAAAGTGCGAAATCCAGTTTTTTAACATCACAGCGGAGTTAGCAGTGAAAATGAAGAAAGTGTGGAGCACAGCATGGAGTTTTATTGATGACTCACCTATAGAGGAGCAAATCCCCTTTAAAATTCACTTAAAACAACCGGAATTGGAAAAGTTCTATAAGATCACCAACTTTTTTGAATTGGAAGAAGAAGATCAACTATCGTGGAATAAAATTATCGGAGCCTCAGCACACAGACATTTGGGTTTGTCCTGCACTTTAGGGGCGGATACTTCCACAGCGTGGCAGCAAACTTTGGAAAAGATGAAAGAAAAATTAGTAAAGTTAAATATTTACAAAATGAATGCACAAGCACAAAAAAAATGTTTCAACATGCTGGTTGGAACAATACCGACCTTTGTGCCTGTGCAGGTAAATTTCCCCAGCAGGGAATTATTGAAATTCGATAAATATGCAGCCTCCTTCTGCTTGAAATCGAACGGCCTCTCTGCATCAGACAACAAAATCAGAATGTTTCTGCCAGAAACGATGGGTGGATTGGGTTTAAGCTCCACTATGGAGTTAGATATTATAGCAGTGGCGCGTGAGTTTGAAATTATCGCCAACAATATCACCTTGGATTCTCGAGCATTCCGCACACGAATAAGCGCCCTGGAGGAGTATCCCTTACACTCCTTATTTGTCAATAAGAATCATGCTCGAGAGGCAATAGTTAAATTGGCTCGTTATGGAATTTATCTTAGGAACGAAGATGAAGAAATTATTAATGAGATCATGGCAGAGATAGCATCTCAAAGCAAGAATATCATACCTTTTAATCATATTAACTATAAGGACAATTGCACGATAGGGATAGGACTGGGTAAAGAGCGCAACCTTCTTCTCATGTATGGAGGGCCTACACATTCGATTTTAAAGGCTCTAGAAAGAAATAATTGGATGACTTCGGAATCTATTGCGCTAGAGGCTAAACCATTTCGCATATCCATTAAAAAATTAATTTCAACTCGAAATGACATTCTCGGTAGAAGTCTCGAAGATTCGGCCTCCTTCTTTAATCACTGGGAATGGCGGACCCCTACATTTTCAAGGATGACACGAATTCCAGAGGCTGAAGATGAATGGAGGTTTAGCAACTTTTCTCCAAATGATGCTCAAACTAAAGCAATGACGAACAGAGAGTTTATTAGAAAGTGTACATCGGATTATAAATTAATGTGGCAAAATCATGTTAGGTTGACGGATAATCATAGAAGACTCTTACCAAATCCCTATACATGGGAAGGGAAATTCATAGATTTACTACTAAATTCTAAAAGTCCGCTTCTCATCGCCACAGACGGATCACATGTGGAAACGGAGGAAAGACGAAAAACCTCTTCGAGTTTCGTAGTTTGTATTTTAGATATAAGAACGGATGAATGTTTACAGTCGCGGGAATGGGAGCATCGGCCAGTCATTCCAATCTTAAGCAGAACCTCTGCACTTCCTCAGAATTTTGGAACATGTGATGCAGATATCGCACATGGAGAAGCATGTGCGTTATTAATGTCAGAGATGGCACTCGCAGATATGCCAAGAGTAACAATTACGGATAGTAAGGCGATACGTGAGACAATGGTTAAATTGAGGAAACTTGAACATAGCATAAATGACCGAACTTACATCAGATCCATAGCAGGAGGCGTGGGGAAATTTTTATGTGGTATCACGAGAGAATTAAAGTTTCGTAAGAACGGCCAACGAAAATGCACGTCTCCCTCAGCAGGAATGAAAATGAAAATGCTATTCGGCCTGATGGAAGATAGGAACGATGCATTCTTGAAGATCGCGAAAACATGGGCTGAAATAGGCGAGCGCAACAATGATCAGGATTTAGTTGGATGGGAGGAGGAATATCTTGATGATTGTGTCTTCAAACCTATTCTTAAGGTCAACTCTCATCAGCTTGACGACAATGGAACTAGCATCAAAACCACACCAAGATACAAAAACCTAATACCAAATTTATCGGTGTTAAATGCAAACCATCATGCGGATTGCTGTGCGGAATATGGTAGAAAGTTTCAAAATGTACCGTATAATTTCAACCAACCAAGATCTTACCTACAATTCTTCTTTACCTGTGGGGGGAAACATATAGACAGAAACATTAGTGATTTCTGCCACGATCAGTTTGCTCTATTTAAAGCCAGGAAATTACGTCTAAAAGAGACTCAAGGCCTATTGTGGAGAATTCGTCATCATACTACGACGTCGTGGGAGTCCCTTAACTTGCACAAGGGATGGTTGCGTGCGCTATTAGGTTTGAGCAGTACGCATACCAGAAGGATCTACAAATCCCAAATTTATAGAGAATGCAGTAAAGCCAAACTCATATCAAATTTTCGCAAAAATCCAGGTACTTGCAAGGAAATTAAGGAGGCAGGTGTTGCTAAGGCAATAAATTTGTTAAGCGGATGTCTTTGGTGCAGTAAAACAATGCAAAAATTGCACAAAGGAAATAGAAACCATGCTATGACAATTTGCGAGTATAGCAATATTAGCAATTTTAGGAGAAAGGCCACAAATTTAATTGAATCTAAGTTTAAATTATTTTTTCTGCAGTTGGCACAGGCAACTAATGAAAATAATGCGATGGAATGTATAAAGAAAGTGGAAGAAACTTTCTTGGAGCTACAAGATAAGAATATCGGCAGACTGAAACCAATGAGGAAGGAACTTAACTCTAGATATATTTCATGCGAGAGCATATTGGAACGAGAAGGATTAGCAAATATAAAGGAAGCTTTGAGATCAAGGAAATTCAATTTTTTGTGTGAAATATTTGGATTGTCCCCAAATGCCAATAATCTGGAGATCCGTGATGATCAAATTGGAGTGGCAGATTGTGGGTGGTTGGGACTCACCCCATTGATTATTGATAAAATTGTAATGCGATTCTGCGACAAGATTTATGAACATGTTGCACACAAAAACACTGCAAATGCACTGAAAGAGGATCTACTTGAATCATGGAATGAAATTAAAACACTCAACATGAGCAAAGCCATCGGGATACATCGAATTATCTGCTCCTCAGGCAAAAGTATTGAAAAAGAATGGAGAAAGGAATTTCAGATTGATCTTAATTCATTCAAAAAGCTCAAAAGCGATCTACAACCAGCCTCACCTCTGTTAGGAAAGCGAAAATTAACTAAACCTTCGACACAGAATAAGGAAAGAAGAAAGAAGCAAAAAATGTCACCAAGCAAGTTAAGCAAGATCGATTTTAAAACTTGCATTGGTGTAACATGCCACAAAAAATATAAAAGCTGGTGCCCCTACAATAACTTCAATCAAAATCAGATAAAAGCCTCAGTGAAACAATGTCAACGATGTGGACGTTATATGACGGCCATAAAACAGTGCAACAAAATAATACTGGATACAATCACTTCACAATTAACCTCTTCAATTAAAACCCTGTACGACTTTATCAGGATCAACCACACAAACATGCAACACAATTATAAACAGCTCATGCGCCTGATCAATCAATGCTTAAATCCATCATTCCAATTCACAACATCTACGAGGAGTATATCAAGGATCCCAGATAGATTCAAACTTATAGGAAATATTCTTTGTATAGCGGTTCAAAAAGCATCACACAATTTCATATTTTTCAATGATGACACTTTTCACAAAGCAACAAAAATCCTAGATGGTATAAAGGATTGCAAGGAATCCGATTTCAATCTCAACCGCAAAGCGGAAATTAAAATCAAACTTCTAACCTCGCACACACATACGAAACCTTGCAATAACCAAAAACGAAACGGAACAACAATAGCTTTTAAGAACACGTCAAATGAAGAGAAACACCAAACTGGCACAACTGGGACATCTTCGGATCTAACTGATGTACCATGTATTCGATTGAAAAAACCAATAAAGTTAGCAAATTTTGCGGCAAATATAATTAGACCAAGTGTTTGCTTATCAGGCGATGGTATGATGAAAGCTGTCGAAATTTTGCGTTCATACAAGATACCGGGGCTCTATATTGCCTCGTCAGAAGCATCAAACCAAATTACATCATGGAATTTAACTCAAACCTGGACACAGTTTGCAACAATTTTCGGCTCACGAGATCTATACGATAATAAACCAAACGGAACGTACCTGATCCCGGTATTTTCGGGAGGGACTGGAACGGGACATTGGCACCTATGTGTAGTGGAAAAAATAAGAAGGAGATACATGAGGGCATGGTGTATTAATTCATTGGGCCGAGGTAATGTTAACAATGCAGTTAATCGGAAAATAGAGAAAGCTTTTGCACCGGGACGAGCAACTTTAAAATGGGAACCATGTGAATGCAGAAGTCAGGAAGAATTAGAATGTGGACCAAGAACGATTTTGGCTATGAAAATTATAAAAGAGGGTATGGAAAAGAACTTACCAATTGAGGATTCTGTGAAGCTGGCAACGCTTTGGCATCATCCATTTCATCAGCATACGCCCGCTATGGTGCGAGAGAATATTGCTCATTTTATCAACAATTTTACACCATCAATGATTACACCTCCTCTTCGTTTTCGACGCAGAAATAGCACCAACAATAGATCAGATCGTAGTCCGACTTCCAAAGTTCAATGCATCGAAATAGACATATCGCAAGAAGATGGAAACGGGAATTAGGAATAGAAGAATTGAGATATCGATAAAAGAATGACAAATTTAGAGTTCACTTTTGTTTTGCCTGTTCTGTTTGAATTTGTTTGTCTGTTGTTTAAAGTGGTGGTGGAAATAGTTGTACGGATAAAAGGGGGGGGTAAGTAAGACGGGGGGGAAATACCGTAGGAAATTATGGGGTGACTCAGGTCATGTTCCACAAGTTCCATTTTCTTAGGAGAATCAAGGTAGGGAACCCGGAGAGCGTGAAGGTCGAGAATCCATCTCAGAATGTAGCTTAGCACAACACGTTAAAATATAACATGCCTTAACTTAACATACTATATTTTATACCTAAGTACAAAATCGGCTGTGGGCCCCCCTAATCTAGGGCGGGCACAAGCCCCCTACAGTTCACTGTCATTCTGTCTATTAGGCAAAAAATAAAAATTTACCCGAAAAATAGAAGTAA
>Ga0209092_10005151_pt1 | contig 10638 bp, 11 predicted proteins | sample FraStrMetagenome_FD_187446 | JGI IMG/M metagenome (GOLD analysis project Ga0209092, IMG submission 187446) | Marine eukaryotic phytoplankton communities from Arctic Ocean - Fram Strait ARC3M Metagenome (SPAdes) (version 2) | ecosystem: Environmental > Aquatic > Marine > Oceanic | place: Fram... | reverse complement strand
GACGGGGTTTCCCCTCGCTTCAAATAATTCCAATTTAGTGCCCGTAAAAGGAAAGAATCATTTTATCCAGATCGGATCATAAAAATCTCTTGTTCCACATTTTTATGTATCCATTAAAACAAGACCCTGTCGCCAATCGTAGACCCAATCGTAGATTAAGACTGGAAAAACAGGAAGCGGGTGGGTGGGTGAAAAAAGTTTTTCCTTTAAAAGATCTCCTTGAATCTTGCTCTCACTAGATAGCTAAACTAGCAAAACCAACACTCAGTTCAATCAATTTAGAATTAGTGTCCAAATTGTTTTAACCTGAAATATATACCTTTTCACGTGCGTATATTTTCATTTTCAAACGTATGGCTAAACTTTGACAAAACCATATCTTTTGTTGTCAATCGTGAATGCCAATATCGGATACTTTTAATCAGCTAAATTTTTCGCTCTGAGTTATGACTTCTTCTTCAGTCGAACAGTAACCATCTAAATCAAGAGAATACGTGTCGGTTCTGGAATATGACTACGGTACTTTTGGATAAATGATAAAAATTTACCAAGATCATGATATTTTCACAGGAGCTCGTATGGGATTCATCTGTACGTATCCATAATGGAACAGCGGTAATTGTATCATATTACCGCATCTCCGGAATTCATGTAACAAATTATTGCTAAGAAATTAAATAATTATCTAATGATTACAGATTAAAGGCCTAAAATTTATCTAGTTAGTGACGTAAAGGTGGATATTTTTTTAGTTTAACAGTATGAAGTACATATGTAAATAATTTAACTGCAGACATTCGTATAGTTTGAAGTTCGAATGGCAATACAAAACAAAAGCCCGAGCGTGATAAAACAAACATTTTTTTGTCACATTTTTAGAAATCATCAACAAACATTTCTTCGATGTCAGAACTCAAATTGCTCAAATTACCAGTCGGTTTCATGTCTCCTGTTTACTTTTTAATGAGTGGAACAAGTTCAAAAGTTCAAAGCGGTTTCTTTGAGACTTTTACTTTGGCTTTTCCTTTATTAAGTGAGTCAATATATGCATGAAAAGAATAGTAGTCCGCATACACATTGTTTCTTCGGGTATGAACGGTATTTGTCCGCATAAAAGGTGTTCGTCCGTATACACATGGAAATAATTAAAGTAGGCAGGTTTTTTATTCAGTTGAGTTTATTCTGCTGTTTTCTTCCATTTTCTAAGTGTCAATTTTGGCCTGGTAAGCTTCTCATTTTTTATTTCTTAATCCGGCCTAAAAACCTTTGGATATATAATTAAAATAGCTATAAGTAAATAGGAACTTATACAAGTGTTATGAAAATAACCAAATCAGGGCGGGTGGAAGCGGGAAAAAATCAATTTCGCTATTTATGCTCAAGTAGGGTGATCGTTTTGTTTGATATGAATATCAACGAGACCTCCAAGACCACAAATCGAACAATCAGTGTTCGGCTTTCTAAAATAGAAATAATGGTTATTATTTCGTCCATCAATTTTTCTTTCGTGGATCACCTGATCTCGTACGTATTTGTCTCAATCCGATCATTTAATTTTGTTTCAACTGCATGACGTATTGATGTAATTTAAATGAACCAAATGATTCAAACCTTACAGTTACGCATCACTTAGTTTACTCCTTGCTATTATACCTGCTTAGTAGGATCCACGAGGAGTTACATAATTAAAATAGCTATTTCGTCAAAATAGAAAACAAACTGACGAAGGAGCACTGATTAACACATTCCGAAGGTTTTCGATGTATGTTTCCTTTTTCTACACATTTTCATTTGTAATATGGTGTAGGTATTATTTTTGATGATGAAGGAGTTGTATAGGTACTTTATCCCTTATCATTTCATCGTATAGATTGCGAGGTGGTGTGCAAGGTGGGGGGAGGTGAGGTTTATTGTGGGACTCAAGAGAAGTCATGTATTGACCTCTATCAGTTGATGATATGATGGCTAGGTTGTATTTGTGTGGGAATTCACTTACCTCATTCGCAAATTGTGTAAACCTACAAATAAGTTCAATTTCGATGTTACTATTCATGAAACAAACTATAAGTGCAGGACAGTTTCGAGTTGTATTTTATTTACCACCGTTCAAACCATAAAAAACTAAGAATTCTGTTACTATAGAAGAGATATCATTGATAACAATAAAATCTAGTATATTATATCTACCATAGTATAAAACAATCTCCTTAAAATTCTTCTCCATTCATAAATTCCGTAATCATTTTCAAAGCCACCACAGGTTGATCTGTAGGGACCATATGACCAGCATCATACACTTGCAAAAATGTAAATCCATGACTGGATCTAGCCAGACCAGATTTATCACCCCATTCATGATCGGGTGCATTTTGAAATTCTGTATGATAATCCCATTCCAATGCGAGTGACCAAGCTTTATTCCCCATATAATTACAAATAAAATCAGCATCTCCAGCATAAATTAAGACAGGAATACCAGCGTTTAATAAATCAGAGACTTGTGGTGCAAAGTTCTCCATTTCATCGACTGTGAATTTAGCATTGATGGAATCATTACAGGTTATCCATTTCGAAGCTTTGGGTGATACATGAAGTGCCTACGAACGAACGAAAAAGAACAAATGACAAACCATTAAACAACCGAAACACATGACACACACATCATCCCAAAATATATATACCACAGTGAAATCTTGTCAGACCTTACCTCTCTCGTCGATTCCAAATTCATAAATTTCATCACATTGGAAAAATCATAACATAAAGGATGATCACCACATTCCAATCGAATATCATAGGGATTTAATCCAGTCGCAAAGTAGGGACCCGCAACTCTGGTTTCACAATAGGCATAGGCATTTTGACATAGAAAATTGGATTCTAATTCGGTAGAGGCATTGTTGCAATCGGATATTTTTTGAATGCATTCCGGGACGGCCATTCTCATTTGAATATAGGTATCATACGTGACTGTTTGGATATGATGGGAATTTTTGAATGCCATTTCTGGATAATACTGAAACGAAATGAATATATATATATAAATATATAAATCAGAAAACAAACGACAGACAAAAAATGGCGTCATATCACCTTACCTGATATTGAATCAATGGATCCGTCAATCCATTCCCTACCGCCAATCCTTTCAAATTCAACACTTTCGTATCCACCTTCCTCTCCAAATTTCCTTGGTACACACGATGAGCAATCGCTGGAGCATAATGACCACCATAACTTTCCCCCACAATAAATAAAGGATTGGAACTATATTCCACATGGGTTTGAAAAAAAGCCTGCAAAAAATAATAAACATCCTCAGATACCATATCTTCATTTTTATCCGTCGGATCACCATAACTATATCCCACACCGGCAGGTTGATCCAACCATAGCATATGTGCCGATTCAATCCAGGAATGAGGATTGTACTGAGTATCCTCTCCATTCGGATTGACGGTACATGGTCCATTTTCGGTCAATAACGCCAAGGAGGAGGAACATCCAGGTCCTCCCGTCAACCATACGATCAATGGAATATCCTCCTCCTTGATAGCATCTTGAGGAGGGGACGAGAAGGAACGTTTTTCAAAAAACCAAAAAAATAAATGTTTGTCTTCTCCATGAGCATCATATTCCGATCCGGTAATGTCCATATATCCGGAGAAGGATTTGGGAGAGGATGGATCACATAGATTAGGATCGACGGGGGCATCCTGATAGACGTGACGTTTTCCATTTTGGAATTGAAAGGAGGAGGATGATGATGATGATGGTGATTGGTCACTGCTGCTGCTGTGAGGATGATTTCCACGAAGAGTCGACGATGGAGGATGGGTTTGAGATTCGAAAGTCGGAGTGGTATCAGAAGCAAATGTGGAAGAGGAGGAGGAGCACAAGGAAGCAAGAGTGAGTACTACCGAATGAATTCTCATGACGATGGTCATTTGATGGATGGATTGATGGAGGGATTGAAGAATAAGAATAATATGAGAATTTGACACGCTATCTTTTTTTTGTTTCGACGTTGGTTGATGGGAATGTGCTTTTCGAAGACTTCGTTTTGTTCCTATGTAATGTCGTAGCAGTTCTTTCTCACTTAGGTAGACGAAGGCTTAATTTGACGTCATCCTAAGACCAAAGTTGCCTTCCATTTTTGCTCCTAAATTTCCTCATCAATTGTGATCTTTGGCTCGCATCTTGATGATTATATAACTTTCTGCTTTTGGCGAATGATAGTCGAAATACTGGCCCAGTATATTTTTTTTTGTGTAGTTCAGAGCCATCATGTTCTTTGAATTAGATTGACACTCCTCTTTTGAGAGTTTTGTTTCAATGAAGTCAAGTTTGCGTTATGAAAATGATAAATAAAGGTACATTCGGGTGTAACATCTTTCAGTCAGACTCAGCATTTAAGGGATTTATCCCTTTCTAATAAAATCATTTTTCAATCAATAAAGAACATAATTTAAGCTTTTATAACTTTCAGTAGGGAAACAATATTGTATTTCTTAAAAAAGTATCCCTGAAATCGCATTTAACTACTTCTTTTTCTTGAGTTCTCCTTGTTCGTTGAACACCTGCTTCGCATATGCATACAATTCCATATCATACAAATTATGTTGAAGCAAAGCATTCCAAGCACTAGACCCTTCTTCCACCATAGGATGATCATGACGGTCGTCTCCCTTCTTAATCCATTTCTTTTCACACTTTTTTTGCTTTGATGACATCTTATTTCTCCAACCGAAATACATTTCAAACCGTACCATCGATTCTTCCATTTTATCAAATAATCCAACTAAACATTTTTGACGTATTATTTCCTTCGCAGCCGCCAAGTCTTCATTATTTAATTTTCCACCCTTTTTATTCACTAGAAATCTTGTCATCCAATTATTTTCCACCAGAGAACTTAATGCATATTCTTCCAGAGATATTTTGGATAATGTCGAGTCATACAATGGATCCCATGTAGCCCCTTGAAGGTAGTAGTACATACCTACAGCTCTTTCCATTGGATGACGAAAGAGAGCAAACATACGTCCTCGACGAGAGGGTGTAAATATGGACCCTATTTCATGAATTAAAGGGCTGTAAAAAACGGAGGGTGATAGTGGATCTGTTAGTACATCAAGAGATTTGGCTCGTTCTAGACCAGCTGCTGTGGTTGTATCGATATTTAAATAATTTTGACCATCCATTTCTAAAACCTGAAGTGACTGCAAAATCGTTCAAACAAAGAATGTAAGCATGAGATAACAAATATGTTTTTGATACCAATTTCATATTCTTACTCCAATCAAGACTTACTTCATCAAATCGAGCATCATCAAAATCATGTTGTATCCCTAATTCAGAGGCTTGAAGGAGATTCAAACATTTGCCAAAGATGTGTTCTACGACGGTCCCACCAGCCAAGTGAATATCCCAAAAAAAAGGTTTGTCATTTTCCAGATTTACTTCTGATGAAATATCGGCAAAATTTCCAAGCTCTTTTGGTATGTCCGGTATTATTGTCATAGAAAATGAGTTTTGAACTCCCCCAGAAAGTTTTGGTACTTCTTTCAGATTCTGTTCCTGTGTCTTTTTTTTCTTTTTCTTCTTCTTCTGTATCTTTTGAGTTGATGTAGGAGTATTTTTGTCTGCTGATGAAGTGGGCGCATCGTATATCTTGGATTGTTTTGACTTCGTTTTTTCTTCGTTTACAATATTTTCAATTAAGTTCTCCGCAGAGGACAATTTCTGGGATTTTTCATTTTCATTGACATTCGAAGTAGCAGTGGCAATATCCATAACTTCTTTTTCTATGGGATTATGCCGAATCGAGTCATTAAGTGGTCCTTTGTCATAGACAACTTTGACTCCAAGATTTGGTTCCTTCGTCAATGATGAAGAAGATGACGAATTATGTGTCAACGCATCCCATGATTTAGAAAGCAAGATCATACCTATAAGAACTATTGCGCAAAGCTTTCCCCATTGATTCAATAGGTACTGCTTTCGGATTTCGTAAATGCTTTTCCTTGACTTAAACACCAATGACTGCCCAAACGATTGAAATGACATTATATCGGAAGCTTTATGCACATCATTATAGTCGTCCATGAACTCAATGGTTACCTCCCTTTCTTGATTTGATGGAAGTTGTGCTTGATGGTGATATTTATCATATGAAGCATGGTTGCCATTATCATCCTTAGATGTTTTCAGTGTCCGTGCCGTTAGTAATGGTTTTCGTTCCTTGGAGGTATGCGATGGTGCATTTGAATCCGTATCATTATGATAAATTGGTAGAAACAATTTAGGGTTGTTCTTTTTCATATCATTTCTTCGGGAGGAACTCGTAAATAATCGCGGTGCCGCTTTGGATGTTGTAGCTGATGGAAGTTTGGGTTTCGGACGGCTGTCCTTTCGTACTCTTCTCATTCCCGAGCTCATGGTGACAAATTCCTTCGTTGAGTCGGATGAAATTGTAAAGATTGGAAAGATGGAGATCCGAAATGGACATTGCACTGCTGTCGCATTTGAAAATGTACGGGCACTTATAGTTTCTACAGCAGGCTACGCACAAAAAGACAAAATTGTTTTCACATTAAGACCCTCCCTATGGTCTTACATAGTCTTTTTCATAGGAGTCATCCAAATGGTAGCGGCTGTCATTGAGATGACCTACGAATGAAAAACCATGCACGACTCATCCATAAAGGGTGACGAAACCGCATCCAAAGCTAGGAATAGACACCACAACTACTCTTGACATTAGGAAAGCAGTATCCAACACAAATTTCAGCGGCCGTCTATTCGGATTCTTGTGGAGCGTTGGAATATCCTTTTGGAGGGAGGATCTAATGTTGTTTCCTAACAAATCGTAAATGCTTTTTTTACCATACAAAAAAGAAGGTATATCGATCCTATAATAACATTATTAGTTGGTTTGTGGCATAGGAATTTGGGTTACTTCTTGTGGACATACCATGTGTTCCTTATTATCTCTTCCTTTTTTAAATATTTGTTTTTGAGTTTTGGTTTCCAAATGATTCGCTGTAGGTTGATTTTTGAATATTTTATTCACGAAAGTGACATCCTTGGCAGACTACGTACACATGCCTATTCAATATTGTATCTTCCTTTCGATTGATCTACGCAAATAAATAACGTAGGATTCATATGATAGTTCCAATTTATTTACTGCTGTGTTTGTTGTGGCGCCAAAAAAGTTGTGTTCCTTCACTTCTCTGGCCTCGAACTGCCAATTAGGCATTCGAATGTCATTCGTAGCACCCCCTAAAACCCCCTTGGACACACCTTCCTTATCGATTCCCCCGGAAAATGGCGTGAAGATTGCCACAGCTATGGACATGTTGAACGTTTCTAGACAACAATGTTTAGTAAGACGTTCTTTTTCCTGCAATATCGCAAATCAACAAGACAATCTGCAAAGGAAGGATTTCAAGGATTTTCAGAAGAATATAAAGCAAGCTGGATATCCATATATGAGGATATTGCTTTGGAACAGAAGCTCTGAGTCTCATGAAGGTTCTTTATCGTCTGACCTACCATCAAAGAAAGACCCATTAGAACTTAACTTGGGAATCACCGAAATAAGTGGTGAAGCAGGATGCGGTAAAACTCAAATTTGTCTTGGGCTATGTGTATCGTGTGCAATGTCAGTTCCTATCAATCCAGTTCGTAGCAAGCTGGTCCTCCGCAATCCATACGTGAAAGTGAAGAAACAGAAAACTTGCCCTACCTTCAGAGAGGGAAGTTCTTATGATTCTACAACATTTCATTTCTCTGCGCTCTATTTGTCTCTTGGAGATGAAGGTGGGACGAAAACTCAATTATCACATCGTTTGAATCAAATCATAAATTCTCGTGTGAGTGATATCTCTGCCTCCGATTACCCCAACACGTCATCTTTAACTTCGGATATACTTTCAAGAATTTGGATTCGACACATCCGAAATATAGACGAATTTCGAGATTTCATAAATGTAGAGTTGAATGGGATGCTCAATTCAAATGTTGGAAACGAAAAAAATAATGAAAAGGAATTGGAGACGAAAGTGATGGAATCTAAAATTGGATTAATTGTGTTGGATTCAATGAGTGGTTTATTTCGGCGATGGGAAGATAATCATTCCCAAATAGACCGTCCAAATGTCAAACAAAAAACAATTTTCGCCAATCATAACAAATACTCAATTCGTTCAGGAGAATTTTTCCGCACATCATCTCGATTAAAATGGTTGAGTGAGAATTATAATGTACCAATAGTTGTTGTGAATCAAATGACATCAAAATTAGAAAATCTTCAACCAGCTTTGGGATTGTCATGGTCGTATTGTATAAATACACGTTTTCTTTTAACCAGAAACGAAATTCCTGAAATAGAAGGAAATGAAATGGAGAATGATAAAAAATATGACACGTCTTCTAAAAAGAGGGATGGTTCCAGCCGATTTGACCGACGAATTCGATTAGAATTTGCATCTCATTTAACATTAAATCCTTCCAATGATCTTTTGCACAATGGAATTGAATTTACAATTGAGTCTTGTGGGCCTACTTCTCTGTCGTAAATTATCTTCCAAACAAAAGTGAAGTGATGCTCATACTTCAAATTATTCTACTTAGTTTGGAACAACTCAATTGGCTACAGAAGATATTAGTTCTCAATGTAAATAGATCACAAATTCACTTATATAATACCTAAGTATTGCGCTTAATAGAGTTTCAGCTGTTGTTTTCGAACCTTCACGATATCAAAATAAGTTTGAAATGGAACAATCAATAGGGGAATACATAGATTAATGAAAAGTATATTTTTGTTGATTACCTTTATAAATGAATTATCAAAAGCATTTGGATAAATAGATTCTTTCATACATTTGATGATCAATTCATGTTCTCCAAAAAACATATACCGCGTAAGAGATTTATACAGGATTAAAATCAGCTACTCATATTTTTAGACATACGAAATCACCATTTGGAGACAGAAATCACCTAAACAGACAATTCTACACTAGACCCCCTCATCAACACCAAAAACTCTTAGCCAAAAATTTACATTGGACGGACATGTCAACACTGGGTAAAGGCGAAAACAAAGAATTTTGGCTAGAATATCTACATCCAAATATACTTCCGAGAAAATTGGTCAAAAAATCCCATATATTTGGAGTAGATTTTTTTTAAAGCCTAGAGTAGATTTTTTTTGGCCTGTTGAGACTTATGTCCAAATTTGCCCAAATCCACTCGAAAAAAGTAGATTTTGATGGAGTAGTTTCTACGGGTTAACTCATACAAATGCAAAATCTACTCGAAATATTTTACCACATGAACGAGCCTTACTCATGGTGAAGTTTCAATTCGTGTTGTCACGGAGATATCCTTCCTTCAAAATGGAAATATATCAAAGTTTGATGCAATGCACATAACACAAGAAACAATCACTAATTAATTTGCGAAATCTCTAGGTTCGGTCTAATTTTTTTAGTCTAAGTTCCATACCTAAATTCATATGCCTATAAATCTGGCACACTGCTATTCAAAAAGCTTAGATGCTCGTGTTATACATTGTTTTATTTCTTTAGAGCTACTATTGTACATTGGACCATCAAGATTCAAACCATTTTTTGATGACCAAGACATCCTACGCACGGGTCCGGATGAACAAGTATTTGAAGTTCTTCATGTGATCCACATGCACATGGAGATTATTCGCATTTTCCAACCAAGACGCTCACCATGATGAATAAGAAGAAAATAAGTAGGATACGAAGTTCAAGTAAATAAAATATTTGTTCCTACGGCGGACTGTCCTTTTTGATCATGCAACAGTATAGTACTTAGGAAATGATTGTATTTTCAGATTGGAATACTTTAACGAAGAAAAAATATCATCATAGTTTGTTTCTTTCTCACGGCCTAGAGAAAAAACAACTTCTAAGTAATATTATCAGAACGAATGCCTTTATGAATACCGGTTCTTGTTTTGATAAAATCAAGTGTAGCCTTTGCATAGAAAATATTTATTTAAACAAACAGTGCGTAAATAATTTCCTAAGCAAGTCCTATCTTCTTTGATTTCCGTAAATTGCAAAGTTATGTCACCCCTACTTGAGCTATTTATCAAACAAAAGCACGGATATACATTCAAGTGGATTCTAAGTCCTACTTTTTCACAGCAGACAAAACATTGAATTTAACAAACACACTTTCGAGAACTAAGAATTCTTAAAAAACACTAAAGCTAAACATGATGCGGTTGTTTATCATTCAGATACTCAGCTTCGTTGCTCTCGTGCATGCTCAACTTGGTATTGTATCCAACACTGCAATTTCGACGAGAGCCGTTGCAGCTACGGCAGTGAGCGACGACGGGATGAAAATGGTTGTTGGGTATCATCAAAATCATACTAATTTGAACACGAGGATGGCTTCCGTTGATTACTACACCTATACTTACGATGGAGCCGCATGGACAATGCATTCGCAAAATGTACTTTTAGTATCTTCATGTCACCGTAGTTTTTGTGGAAGACAGTTGACGATGTCAGGAGATGGATCTACCATGGTCATTGGAGAAGCAAGGAAAAATGGTGATAAAGGCCGAATCTTATTATACAA
>Ga0209092_10005148_pt1 | contig 10642 bp, 3 predicted proteins | sample FraStrMetagenome_FD_187446 | JGI IMG/M metagenome (GOLD analysis project Ga0209092, IMG submission 187446) | Marine eukaryotic phytoplankton communities from Arctic Ocean - Fram Strait ARC3M Metagenome (SPAdes) (version 2) | ecosystem: Environmental > Aquatic > Marine > Oceanic | place: Fram... | reverse complement strand
AATTCTTAATCTCTGGGATCTATCTATATCGGGAGAAGTTAAGCTACCGTTACAGCTTATCAGTTTCTTCGTGTGACTTCCGGATCATTTAGATTCGAGTCGGATATTCCACAAGACCGCCATCGCCGGTGCTCATAGTTTTTTCCCAGCCTCGGGACTCAAGCTTTTTCTTAGAATTTTGGGGATTTCAAATTTTGGATTATCCTATCTAATTTACTTCCAACATACAAAAGTCCCTAAGTATTACGGTTCAATTTCAGCTATCTCTACACTTCGACTTTATAATTACATCCGGAAATTTTGAAAATTTCGATTCAAACTAGTAATCAACAGCGATTGGTCCGGAACAACGTCATTAGAAAGTTTATTATTTGGTTGGATATTATTATTCGCTAGATCTACGTGATACAGTACCTGCCAATTCGAAAAGAGATTCTTGCAACGGATTCCATCGTTTTTCTATGTGGTTAGGCGAGGAATTGCAAAAAATCCAAACCAATTCCCTAAGTACCAGACAGCAGCTAGACATCATTCAAGATAACGCGTATATTAGGAGCAATTTAAACAGTATCATTTCTACAAGTAATATTCTCGCCTCAGTGGGAACTCAAAGTAAGCATCTTAGTGACGCACACAAGATTAGAATTATTAAGGAGATAGATTTGGCTTGGAACAATATTCGAGAATATTTCAGTCATTTGTTCCCTGTCATTTGGAAGATCATTGGGGATAGTGACGTTTTGATTAAAAGTTTTTCAGAAACAAGACTCCCACCTAGTATAAGAGATATTAATCTTAGGATTCAATCGTGCAGGAAAATAATAGAGGTTTCAAAAACTTTGGTATACGGAGGTCCACTGAGAATACCTTTCTCACAAGATTCGAGTACCCGAACATTATATTCGGAATTACTTATTTCGTGTCAAAAATCGGACATTTCAGGTACTAATTTGATCTCTAGTCAAAACAGAATATCTTTTCTACAAAACTGGTTGGAAAAACTAGTATTAAGACATTCAATCTCAACATATTTTCTTGAGCAAATTGGCATCAGCTCTCCAAATATACTGATTAAAGCAGATCCAGTTCCAATCTCCACCGCCAAATTCATCGTGTCTAAGATCCCTATTTTTAATAATAATACTGGTATCAAAGCACAACATTCGGACAGCTCTCAGTCTTCAAAAAGCGCGGACACTACTTTTTCTGAGTACCTCAATTCAGACAAACATAGAACTCCCAAATTTGTTGGGTTGAAAATTAAATTCGACTCAGACAGCTCGGATAAAAGCTGCTCATCTGCAGATTCGGAGAACTCGGTGTGGGATCCAGTTTTTAAGAAAAGGAAAAGGAGCACATCCAATTAAGTTTTTTTGCATCTCTATCTTTCTCATAGTTTAGACAATGAAAGATTCAAATATTACTATGGAGCCGGGCATACGAGATTACTATGAGGAACTATTCTCTCCCGATACTGACCCTGCGACATCCTCGACTTCGGATCAATTAGAGAACTCAGTGTCCAGTAACGAGGATGGTTCATTTATTCTTTCCGGGATATCTTTGGTAGAACATCATAACAACAAAATTGAGACAGGGAACTCGACTTCAGTTCCCACCTCATCTTCCTTTTTGCTTCATAGGTCTAATCTTAAATGTGACAAGTATACCTCTTCTGGTTCAGATATGGATATCAGTTCCGAATCGGAATCGGAATCGGATTCGGAATCGAACTCAAACATGTCCTTTGGTTCCTCGTCGACAGTAACTAGTGAGCTTAGTAGCACTTCTTCTGCTATAGAGTCATACGATCAAGACAACGAGGAAAAAGAGAAAGAAAAAGAAAAAGAAGATATCTCTCAACAAGAATTACATAGTACTCTGGAGCCGGTTATTAATTTCTTGGATGATGAAGATGTGGAATATCTCTTGGGAGAAAATATACCATTCCCTAAGACAGAATATAAGGAGACTCTGGAAAAGGATAATGTGGATATTATTGCGTCCTTTAACGTCCGCAACAAGTACGATCATATTACTGCAGCAGAATTACTAATTAAGGAGAAATTAACTTTCTTATCAATTCAGGAACCTTATGCCAGCTCTCATAAGGCATCGGAATCGTGGAAAGCATTTCAGAAACTTGAGCTGGAGTCTGCAAGGATATCTTGCTTTGAAACTCCATATCAAATGATACTGTTTGACTCCTGGAAATGGGGAGGACGGGTTATCTCACCATTTCAGAGCTTACAATATGGGAGAATTGCATCCATTGGATTTGATCTAGGAAACGACCTCCAAATAGGAATTGTATCTGTATATGCGCCGTCGAAAGATAGCAAGAATGTGCATTATTCGGAAGAGCCTACACATCCTACAATGAGAATTACCAATACCTTGGTTCAGAAAATTCTTTCCAAATGGAAAACCCTATTTCCAAAGATGGTAACATTGGTGATGGGAGATCTTCAGGAAACTGTCACCACTTTGGACAAAGATAATTTAGGGACGTACCGACAAGATCCTACACCACATGGAATCGTCACGGGGATGAGCATGTCACATGAATCAATTGTAAGAAAGAAGAACCCCAATACACCCTATGTCACACGATTTGGTGATGAGGGTGCTAGAGGGATAGACCATATCTTCTTCCCGTCAGATGAAAAACTCCAAAATGTGTGCGTAGATGCGAAAATCCAACGAGATGTGGGAGCCAGCTATTTTCCTTCGGACCATTCTCTCATCACATGCTCCATCTCACGTTCTAGTCAGAATAATAATTGCAGTGGGGTGGATAAAACAAAATATGATTATAATAAGTTATTTTCAATCAAGTTAAATCAAAAAGGGTCGGTCGGCGAAGATTTTGATTTTGATTTTTCTCAATTCAAGAACTGCCAAAAGTATAGGGATCAATTAGAGTTATATCAAAAAATTCAAAAACTGACTTCCAATGATTCCAAATTGACAAATGCATATCTAGGAGACTTGGAAACTCGAGCAGACAATCTATTCCAAAATCTTTGGGAAAATGGAATCATTCAGAAGACCCATGGACCGACGAATAAATTAGTTCAAATCTCGGAAGCAAATGCCGCTGAGCTATCCTTTATACTCAATCAATATAACGGAGCCATTAAAGCAGTTATGGAAGAATTGAAATTCGATCGTGATCATAACAATAACGACTCGGCGGGGAAGACAAGAGGCAGGTTACGGACTCGTAAAGGGTTCAAACAATTCAATAACCTTCCGGTTCCCACCAAATTGCGCTACCTCAAAGTGCAGGTCGACGCTAAATCAAAGGAAATTAGCAAGAATTTATACTGGCTTAAGGAATTTCATATTCGAAAAACTTACGGTACAGAAGGGAACCTCCTCCCCCAAGATCAATTTTGGAATCAATGGAACGCAATTTTGAAAGATGATAATTTGAAAAAGAGAGCAAAGGATGTATCCATAGCGTATAATGAGGAGGAGGCTGAACGGTCAGCACATAGTACGGCAATCGATTATAAGGAAAATGTTCAAAAGGGAAGAAAATCTCGGGAATGCAATACTGAGGTAGGACCAGATGATGGCAACATACTTCCTCACGTTTCGGACAATGTAACTAGACTCCTCAATTTCTGGTTATCATCATCAGGCTGCAACCAGGGATTCTCCACCTCTTCCTCGCCTTCGACCTCGCCAGAAAATTCTTCTGCTTTTCTATCTCATAGAATAACGGATTGGAAAATGCATTTAACCAGTCAGGATGTGAATGAATTCGATTTAACTCAAGATCATCAAGCTAAATTAATTCAATCGTGCCTTGAAAATGCTCTTGTTGACGTCCAAAAGTTGAACAATCAAATTACGAGACTTCAAACCTTTTATAGGCAATCAACCTTAACCTATTTCTTGGATACCAAAAACATTTCCAGCTTCACTAGTAAAGTATCCTTCAAGAGTAAACAGGCACCGGCGGCCCATACCTCTATATGGGATCCAGAGTTGAAGGACTTTAGAACTTGTAGGAACGAACTAGAGGAGCTGACCGCTACCAGTGCCTTCCATGGCAAATGGATGGCAAACTCAGCATCTAAGGAAGTATGCGCTTTTGCCAAAATAATTCGGGATGGGAGACTGGGAAATAGAGGCATCAAATTGAATCCAGATAGAAGGATAACATTGAAGGATATTCCGAATTTAATTCACAATGGCAATTCCCTACCTCGTAGGGTTAAGAAAGCGTTCATTAGGGCCCACAGAACCCACACCGCAAATTTGTTCAGGGCCCCACTTAAGGATAATCCCCACTTTTTCTACCCCTTTTATTTACTTGATGATAAAGGGACAATATCGGAGGAAAAGGTTTTGGAAAAAAACTTGTGGAAAGCAATCGCAACAGTACCGACAAAAGCAAGATTTGAGGGTTTCCAGTTAGCTGTTGTAGGAAGGTTTGCATCTAGATGGAGGCAATTGCTGTTCAAAATAATAAAATTAATTTTAATCATGCGCTATGTCCCCGCAGCCCTTCGGAAAATGGCCCGGTTCCCAATTCCAAAACCCGGAAAACATAATGAATATAGGCCAATTTCATTATGTCATGATATGTATTGTTACATCATGGGGGTCGTGACATCATATTCGTCAGCAGCAATAGAGAAAACAGGATTATTGCACAATGGCTTGACGGCTTACCAGAAGGGCAAGGGATGTGCCAATCTGGTCACTACTGAGCTAAGTTTTAGAGAGGACTGCCTTGAAAGCTACGTACCTTCCGTACAGATCGACGAGGATGAGGAAAAGTTCTTCGATCGGATCCCCGTGGAGATACTACTGGCAGCAATGCGGGTAAACGGTTTCCCCGATCAAGGGTATATTGAAATCAAGGCTAGCGCGATGGAAACCAAAACTGTTGAAATTATAACAGCTAAGGGTGTCACCTACGCGCGTTTCATATGCGGGCTGGAACAGGGCAACCCAGATAGCCCCACCATCAGTAATCTGGTTATAAAATTTAAACATGATGTGTGGGGGCATATCTCAAAGGAGATCAAAACGATTTTAGAAAGAAATGAATGTGAAAATCAAGAAAATTATAAGTTTAATTCTGTTGATAATAAGGATGGGCAGGTTTATCTATGTAAGATTGGATATAGTGATGATAACAGCAAGTTTATATCAATTAAAAATGAAAATGATCTACTGGAACTTGTGAAATATTTCACACAACTATCGGGAGATATTAGTATGGTTACCAAGATCGGCCGCAAATCATCAAAATGTGAGATACAATTTTTTAATATTTCCGCAGAGTTAGCAGTTAAAATGGAAAAAGTTTGGAGTACGGCATGGAGCTTCGTTGACGACTCACCTATTGAAGAAGAAATACCGTTTAAAATTCATATGAAACCATCAGAATTAGAAAAATTTTTTAGGATCACGGATCTCTTTAATCTGGAGGAGGAGGATCAGTTGAGGTGGACCGCAATTATAGGAGCACCAGCTCACAGGCACCTAGGATTAGCCAGTACTTTAGGGGCAGATACATCCACAGCATGGCGAAAAACTATCCAGAAAATGAAGGAAAAATTAGTGAATCTGAACATCTATAAAATGAAATCACAGGCACAAAGAAAATGTTTCAACATGTTAGTAGGAACGATACCATCCTTTGTCCCTGTACAAATGAACTTCCCCAGCAGAGAGTTAATGGACTTTGACAAGTATGCTGCATCATTCTGCCTAAAATCGAATGGCCTCTCGGCCTCCGACTCAAAGATAAGAATGTTCCTGCCGGAAACCATGGGTGGATTGGGACTTGTTTCTACCATGGAGATCGACATCATATCAGTGGCTCGCGAATTTGAAATAATCTCTAACAATATAACTTTGGATTCAAGGGCGTTCCGTACACGAATCACAGCTCTTGAAAATTACCCCAGTGAAACATTGTTTGTAAACAAGAATCATGCTAGAGAAGCAATCATGAAATTAGCGCGTTATGGGATTTACCTGCGAAATTCAGATGAGGAGGAGGTGAATGAAATATTAGCAGAGATCGAGAAAACCAGCAAAAAATTCTTGCCTTTTAATCATGAAAATTACAAGGACAATTGTACAATCGGAATAGGATTGGGTAAAGATAGGAATCTACACCTGATGTATGGTGGCCCAATGCACTCGATAATTAAAGCTCTACAGGTCAATAACTGGAAGACGTCTGAAGGTATCGCACTGGCGGCAAAGCCCTACCGGATCTCCATCAGTAAAATACTCTCAATTAGAAGCAACAGTATGGGAAAGAGCATTAGGAATACGGCCCAATTTTTCAACCACTGGGAATGGAGAAATACATTTTTTACTAAAGTGCAATGCATTCCAAAGGATTCGAAGGAATGGAGCTTCCGTAATTTCTTGCCAAATGAGGTGGATCAACAGGCGGGATCAAATAAGGATTTCATTGAAGAGTGTACAAAAGAATCTAGGATATTATGGGAACACCATGTTCGAATCATGCACAATGAGAAGTCTCTCTTATTCAATCAGTACACCTGGGAGGGAAGATTCTTAAATGTTTTAATGAACTCGAAAAGCCCGATAATTATAGCAACTGATGGATCTCATAAAGAAAAGGAAAACCATAGATCAACCTCGTCAAGCTTCGTCATTTGCATTCTTGATATAAGGAAAGACGAATGCATTACATCGCAGCAATGGGTACAAAGACCGGTAATCCCAGTCTTAGCACGGATTTCTATGCTTCCACAAAATTTCGGATCATGTGGGACGGACATCGCGCATGGAGAAGCCACTGCACTCTTGATGGCGGAAATGGCATTAGAATCTATGCCAAGAGTGACAATAACTGATAGTAAGGCAATACGCGAAACATTTCTTAAAATGAGAGATTTGAAGTCAAAAACAAACGATAGAAGCTACATTCGGTCGATAGCAGGGGGACTAGGAAAATTCACTTGCGGTATGATGAGAGACTTATTGTTCCAACATAAACCCCAGCAACCATTTCAACATAGATCTAGAGCGATGGAAACTCTTTCTCAATACCTTGAGAAAAGAAATATGGAGTTCCTAAAGATAGCCAGGACTTGGATACACAGCTTGGGGGTGGGGAAGGAAAGAGATAATGAAATCGAAGGATGGGAAGAGGAATATTTTGATGAGAACACAATCAAACCTTTATTAAAGGTCAATTCTCATCAACTTGAGGAATCAGGGACAAGGATCAAAACTTCGCCTCGATACAGAAAACTCATTCCATGCTTATCGGTTTTAAATGCAAATCACTTTGCTGATTGTTGCGCAGAATACGGTAGGAAATTTGAAAATTTGAAGTATCACCTTAACCGACCACATCCGTACCTTCGTTTCTTTTTTTCTTGCGGAGGGGAAAATATAGATAGGAATATTAGTGACTTCTGTCACGAACAATTTGATTTACTTAAGGTCAGAAAGCTACGATTAAAGGAAACTCAAGGTTTATTATGGAGATTACGTCAGCACACCACAACATCATGGAATTTCCTCAATTTGCATAAAGGATGGCTAAGAATGTTACTCGGCCTAAGCAGCACTCATAGTAGGAGAGTATATAAATCTCAAATTTATAGGGAATGCAGTAAAGCAAAATATATCTCCAATTTCCAGGATCATCCAAAAATATGCGAAGAAGTTCAGAATGTCAGTGTAAATAAAGCCATAAAATGTCTTACTGGGTGTCTTTGGTGTAATGATAAAACACCAAATTCAAACAAGGGAAACAGAAATCACGCGATGTTAATGTGCAAACAAAAGCAAATAAGTGACTTCAGAAGGAAAGCCACAAATCTAATAGAATCAAAACTCAAACTGTTTTATTTAGAATTAAAACGTGCAACAAATTCGGATAATGCTATAAAATACATCGAACAGGTGGAAATGTTATTTTTGGGTTTACAAAACCAAAATCTCGGCAGGCTCCAGCCAATTCGACGAGAATTTAACACCAGGTACATTTCATGCGAAATGATTTTAAGACGAGAAGGCATGTCGAGCATGAAAGAGGCCTTGGAATCAACAAAATTTAATTTTCTGTGTGAAGTACATGGATTACTACCAAACCTGAATAGCATAGAGGTTAAAGATGAACAAATTGGGGTGGCAGATTGTGTATGGCTAGGGCTCATCCCTATCATCATTGATGAAAGTATGCAAAGAGCGTGTGAAAGTGTCAGCGAATTCATTTTACATAAAGAATCAAGTCAAACCATCGAGGAAGACCTAAAGGAATCATGGAAAGAAATTAAAACGCTTACTATGGGGAGAGCTATCGGAATTCATCGCATTATATGCTCCACCGGAAAAAGATTAGAAAAAGAATGGAGGAAAACTTTTAAGATTGATATTAATTCATTCCAGAAGCTGAAATGCGACTCAAAATTGATCACTCCATCATCCATAGAAAAGCGGAAATTGAACCAACCTGATAAGGAGGAAGAGACAGTAAGAAAGAAACAAAAATTGAGTCCGTCTCAATCTAATACAGCAGATTTCAAGACGTGCACGGGTATTACATGTCATTCAAAACATAAAAGTTGGTGCCCCCTAAACAAGTTCGAACAAAATAAAGTTAAGGCTTCATTGAAACAATGTCAGCGTTGCGGACGTCATATGACAGCAATAAGGCAATGTACCGTGATCGTACATAACATGATCAAATCGCAATTTCCCACCGCGATTCAAAATCTTTACGAATATATTAAAGCAAATCAAAATAGCATGCAGCACAACTATAAAAAACTCATGCGTCTCATCAATGATTGTTTAAACTCTACATTCAAGTTTACTGCCACAATGGAAAATACCAACAGAGTACCAGACAGATTTAAACTTATTGGAAATATGCTAGGAATAGCATTCCAAAAAGCATCATTAAACTTTCTACATCATAACCAAGAAATGCTCCAAAGGGCGATGCTAATACTACAGAGCATACAAGACTGCAAGATATCTGATTTCAACCTCAACCGCAAAGTAGAAATTAAAATCAAACGTCTAACTTCGATTCACGAAACGAAAACTTGCAAAACCCCTAAGGGCATCAACGGAGCGGAGGACATCCAACAATCGCATAATAACAACTACAACGTCGATAAAAACGAGACTCTATCACAGCCTTCATCCTCATCTTCTCATGCAAAATCAAACTCACCTTCAACAACCGATTTTTGTAGTAGGACGGGCAAGATCAACACAGTTGACACTCATCCACACACAAAGTTAGTGCATGCTCTAAATACTGATCTGAAGAAAAGGAAAAAAGTCGAGTTAGCGAAATTTGCATTAAACATAATCAGGCCAAGTGTGTGTCTATCGGGAGATGGTATGATGAAGGCGATTGAAATTTTACGATCATATAAGACACCGAATCTTTTTATTGCATCAGCGGAAGCATCAAACCAAATAACAGCTTGGAGCCTTACCCAAACCTGGACACAGTTTGCGAAAATCTTTGGGTCGCGGGACTTATATGATAACAAACCAAATGGCATTTACATGATTCCGATGTACTCAGGAGGAACGGGGATGGGACATTGGTACCTGTATGTCGTACATAAAATCAGAAGACGGTTTATGAAGGCATGGTGTCTGGATTCAATGGGCAAAGGTAACATTCGCAACAATATGACTCAAAAAATTAGCCAAGCGTTTGCACCGGGAAGAGCAACTTTGCAATGGGAAACCTGCGAATGCAGACATCAAGAAGAATTAGAATGTGGACCCAGAACGGTTCTAGCAATGAAAATTATCAAGGAAGGTATAGAAAGAAACATACCGGTAGAAGATTGTGTGAAGAAGGCGACACTGTGGCAACACCCGTATCAAGCACATTCCCCCGCCATGGTACGAGAGGATATAGCATATTTCATCAACGAATTTAACCCTTCAATGATTACACCCCCACTGCGCTTCAGACGAAGAAACATTAGCAACGGGAATAACAACAGCAGAGCGAATACATTCGGTCGGGACATAAAATGTATCGAGATAGATCTATCATCATAAATTACCAGCGGCAGAAATTCTCGGCGGGTTTTGTTGTGTGCTTATTTTGCTTGCTCTGTTTGAATGTATGCGAAGGTGGGAGGTAGGTGGAGAAGAAAATTTCGCAGTCATACGGGAACTTGTGGTAAGTAAGACGGGGGGGGGCCTACCACAGGAAATTATGGGATGACTACGGTCATGTTCCACAGGGTCCTGTTTTCTACGGAGAATCAAGGTAGGATTCCCGGAGGACGTGAAGGTCGAGGATCCATCTCAGAATGCTGCTTAGTACAACACGTAAAAATAGAACATTATAATTGCAAACGGCATGACGCTTTTTCATTTTTCGCCAGATTTAACAGACGTACTTGTTGAAATAAGTTTAGATTTTTTTAGCTATATTTGGGGGGGTTCATTTCATCGTTTGAAAATGTTTTTTTTTATTATTTGAAATCTGATTTGAAGTTCGTCATGACTTCAAAGTTCTCATTTTTGCCACGAATATCTTATTTTTATCGTACCGTAAGAAACATACCAGGTAAAAAGTGAGGTTTTTTATTCAAACCTCCTCAATCATCAAAACGATTGTCTAGTTCAACGCAAGTCT
>Ga0209092_10005147_pt1 | contig 10642 bp, 9 predicted proteins | sample FraStrMetagenome_FD_187446 | JGI IMG/M metagenome (GOLD analysis project Ga0209092, IMG submission 187446) | Marine eukaryotic phytoplankton communities from Arctic Ocean - Fram Strait ARC3M Metagenome (SPAdes) (version 2) | ecosystem: Environmental > Aquatic > Marine > Oceanic | place: Fram... | reverse complement strand
AGTGGCGTACATGATGATTGTATGGAGATTCAATTCAATTCACTCGAATGATGTGATGTGATGTGATATGAATTTAGTTCGAGGAATCGGTGTGGTGGGGAATATAACAACAAATATATTGTTGAGTTGTATCCTTTTGGTCATTAATATTTATTTCGCATGTGATCCTGCTTCTGGAGAGAGTTGAAATAGTCATTTCTAAGTAATTTGGAATGTATCCTTCTTTTCTACGTAGGATACATATGGTAGCAATAGAATGATATCCTCTAAAATGTACCCATACTCAAGATTCGATTGTGATTTTGTACACTATAAGGTACAACATGATGTTGGTACAAACAAAAGATTGAGGGTTCTGTACTCGTATCAGGATGTCATTTTTAGTGCTACTTCTAGTGTAGTTAGTAGTAGTTAACAGCAGTCAAAGGCAGTGATTGATTACATTGAGGCACTTGCGACAATGTCACCTGTCACTTCTACCTCCTCTCATCCACGCCGCACCAAACAAGATCGTCGACGATCCTCTTCCACCTCAACACCCAAACGCAAACCCAAACGCAAAGCTCCTCCACAGCCCTATGATGAAAATGTATTTCCAATTTCTCGATTGCTCGAACTCCTCTTTCCCAAACATCCACTCTCTATGCTGATATGGCTCTATCAAAACAGTCCTCCCTTGCTGCTCCCCATATTGATGATTCTGTTTGTGACCTTTAATGTCCTTCCAGCGCTGTATTATCCCTACACGACGGAATATCAGCAACTGTATCGCTATTATCAAAATCAACATATTCAGAATCAACATATTCAAAATCAACATCCCAATCTTCCTCCCAATCAACATCAACATCAACATGAAAATGAAAATAATCAAAATGAAAATAATAATAATATTAATAATAATGTGGAATACATTCACACCAACTATTCCATCCCCATGGACCTGCATGATGAATTCCCCACCACGCCATCTCATCGCCACTGTCTATCTCCCATCACCGACGCTTTCCAACCAGACCAATATGACTATTATCACCCTCACGAATACACCTGCTCCAATCACGCCTGGCTTACCATCGGAACCACACCCCTCCACAAATCCTATCCCATCACTCCGACCAATCCTGACTATTTCGTCAATGTGTACACCGGCATTCCTCAACGGATGGATGGGAGTGATAGTGAACGTGCGGCCGTCAAATTAGTCTTGGATCAGATGCAGGATTATTTCCGATATGAACTATTGAGTCATCCGGGTCTCTATGCGCCGATTTTGGACATTCGACATCAAGATCCTCATTTTCCCAATCCGAAAATACATAAACGGAAACCTCGATCGATGGTGGACAATTCGATCATTCATAATAGTGGTCCGTGGAGTATTTGTCAGAATACGAATGAATTGTGTGCGTTTTGGACGAGTGTGGGAGAATGTGAGAGTAATCGTGGATTTATGTTGAGTCATTGCTCGGCGAGTTGTCGATTGTGTGCCTTGTTGTATATGAATTTGAATACCTTGACGTGATTTGAATTATGGATATGGATGATTATTGTATATAATTATTATTTATAAAAATGAACATATCAATATTATTTCAATCCATTCAAGTATAGAGAGATTGATTTGATTCAATGTGGCATTCAATTTCAATACTAATCGAAAGATTCAAAATGACATGGTGAAATCCATGATTCGATGTCATCTATGAAAATTTACCACATCAGATTTGTACCAAAATGAATGTTGGATGATGGAATTGGATAGGAGTGTCTCCAAGAATACTATAAATCATGATCCACATATTCTTCGAGATTCCATCCTTGGAGGAATCAATGATTCCATTTGATTTGAGTTTTGGGAGGGAGATTGATATGGACATATTCATTCATTGGATGGGCATTTCGACAAACATGAAACAATTTCCAAATTCGGGAGTGTGACAGCAGATTACTGGACATTTATTATCCATAAACGTCAACAAAGCATTCCAATAGTTACGATTCTCAACTTTGTCACATGCAATGACGGTGATCAAGAGTGCCTTTTCCTTCATTACTTAGAAAGTTGAGAAAGACCTCCTCTAAGAAATGATTTTTTTCAGTGAAAAGACTTGTCGGATGGAGTCTCGTCACGAGAATGGATTCAATCGTCTAATGGATGGGTGGTTGGTTCCCATTGCGAAAAATTTAATTAGGGCTTTTGTAGAAGTACTGAATGGAAATTTTCTTCGAGGATTTTTGTTCGTAGAATTCCGTAGGATACTCACTTCACACACTTAATTAACTAACTAACTAATTAACTAATTAACTAATTAACTGTACTTGCTCCCAAGCGAGTCGACATGGTTATTAGCGGCAAGATACGCTGGAATAATTCCCTCCCACAGACAATCCACTACAATATTCGTTGCTCTTACACTTTGCGATACATTGATTGATTCCAAAAACTTTCAAACTCTTTCCCAACATCAACAACAACGAAAATACTTTCAATATCATGGAATCAGAAGAAGGCACTGTCAATCTTGTAAGTTAGTTATAAAAAGGATTTGGTGGATCAAAGGAAAGGATGGAAAATGATTCGCGTAGATGTGTTTGGAAAGATATACAAGATTTTGAAACTCACATTCGTAAAAGTTGTAGGAACCAAACCGATAGGAACCCTTCCAAAATTTTTCTCACCTTGTTGTTTGTTTTTAATTCGATACATCTAGGTTAGCAAGGAGGGTGACACCTACACTGTTCAGTATGAAGTTGCCAAAATGTCAGAATTGGTAAAAACGATGATGGAAGGTGAGTGCACTAACGAAACAAGAATATTCAAATATCCAATTAGTCTCCACAAGACTCAATCCACATTCATATCTTATTTCAATACGGTAGAGGATGGCGACGAAGACGTTACTGAGATCCCCTTGCCAAATGTGAAAGCCACAGTCCTATCCAAAGTTATCGAATTCTGCACCCATCACAAAGACGATCCTATGAACGAAATTGAAAAACCTTTAAAATCTGCCATTATGAGTGAAGTCGTACAAAAGTGGTATGCGGACTTTGTCAATGTCGAACAAGTTCTTCTGTTTGAATTAATTCTTGCCGCTAACTACATGGATATTAAGCCACTCTTAGATTTGACTTGTGCCACAGTGGCATCGATGATCAAAGGTAAAACTCCTGAAGAGATCCGGCAGACCTTTAATATTACGAATGACTTTTCCCCAGAGGAAGAGGCACAAGTACGGGAGGAGAATAAATGGTGCGAAGAAGCTTAAAAAAGGTGCAACACTTTTTTTGATTGTTTCGAATTCCTGAATTGGCATCCAAGAATAGAATCCAAGTTGTACAAAATTCTGTTTTTTATATTCACGTGGGAATATTGTTCAAAGTTTGACTTCAATACAGATGTGGACATTTAACAGTAATATTATAATACATTACCCTTTCTTTTACAAAATTGAATCCACATCTTGCATTCTCTACAGTTTATTTCGTATGTATTATAAATTATATTCAATTATTTTTGCAATATATGTGACATGAAAAAAGGTGATATTTTGAAGCAATCTTTATCGGAAGAGATCACGTTCCAAAATGTGTGATTCATAATTAGCGTCTCCAGAGGAAGAAGGCTTCGTATACAGGATAGGGATAGTGAAGTTTTGTTCCGATTCACGAACTGCTGCGTCCTCTTGCGATAAGGTGGATATCACCTCGAGAGTATCTTGAAATTGTACGCTAGGCTTGCGTTCTCCATACAATGTTTTGTCATTTGGACTTTCATCAGATATAGCAAGGCTATCCCCATTGTGCATTTCATACGTTGGAGTAATAGAACTTCTTTCTTTTATCTTTTCGAGGATGCATTTTTCGACTCCTATCAATTGGTCCTCTGTCCAGACAGGTGCAATTAAGTACAACATGGATAAGATTTTTTCATCCAGATCATTGATAAATAGCAGAATCACAGCGTTCATGATCAAATCTGAATTTGATTCTGCTAAGGCTGTGTTGTACAATGTAGAAGCATACAAGGCAGTTGCAGATAATATGAACAAAAAAGATCCACTTATAAAAAGCCGGATATCCAACAAATGAATCGATATATGAAGTTGAACTACGCTCAGGACCAAATCAGATCCAAGATAGGATACAGTTACGATGAAGAATAATAACCATCCATACTTGGTCACTGAACTTTCATCATGACATTTTATATCATTATTCGGGCACCGGAATGTAAACTGCCAAGCGGATTCTTCGCTTTGAAAGGATGATGATTCAATAAATATTGCGAACAAAAGACATTGAATAGCAGCAGTCACAAAATAAAGTAACCATGATATCCAACTGTCTGCAAGTATAAATGCATACATTGAATCAGCACTATAAATAGAATGTGTGTGTGGGACACGGAACGGAGTTTTTCGGATGCAGTATGCAAAAATTACAAATAGCATTGGTAATAAGAGCATCGCTAGGAGGACGAAATGTGCTTGTATGCGCTGAGTTTCTTGACATTTTTCATCAGAATTGCAACACATTGTACAAGTGTCACAATGCAATGGGGCTGGTAAGAGATAGGATGGATCTCCACAGTCAGCAATGAAAACTCCTTCATTCTCCATAGCTAAAAAGGCCATGTTTGGGGCTATACCTGTAAGCTGATTGAAGTGCAAATGCAGTAATTTCAGCTGTGATAGTTCTCGAAAGACAATTGGGATAGTTCCTTTCAAAGAGTTGTAACTCAATGAGATTGATGTTGCTGCCTTTAATTTTCCAATTTCAGCTGGAATGCTACCTGTCAGTCTATTGCGGTGAAGCATAAGTTCTTGAATTTGAGATGAATCAAATATTTCGGTTGGAATACTTCCATCCAAAATATTTTCGTTCAATCTTAGGACTCGCAGATTTCTTAGCATTCCAAGCTCTCCTGGCATATGACCATTAAAATTATTTCGTGATAAATCAAGATATTCTAACTTTTCGCAATTAATGAGTAATCGTGGTATTTTTCCTTGATATAAATTGTCGCTGACGTTTAAGCTCTCTGTCGTACATGAAATGGATGTTAAGTTTGTTTGGTGAACTTTTCATGCTTGAACTTCGGTATAAATGAGGGCAAATAAATTACTTACCAATGCTATCAGAGTATTTGATATCATCAGGGAAGGACCCGACAAACTTATTACTCGAAATATTCAACTCTCTAAGCTTTGGAAGAGTAAATGACCCTTTCGGAAATATTCCACCTAAGTTGTTGTCACCTACGTCAAATACTTCCAAATTCGGTAACCTATCAAAAAATGCTTCATTAATCTCCCCATGTAGAAGATTTTGCCCGAGATGGATAGTTCGAATGGAAGAAATAAATCCAACCGCATGGAAAAATTCTCCCTTCAGATTCCTATTTGTAGCATTCAGGTGTTCCACAAACCTTTCATCTTTGTAACATTCCACTATAGGCCAATCACAGGTTTCTTGAGAGGCGAGCTCTTCTAGCATGTTGGAAAGTTCTTCTGAGTAGTAAGTCAAAACAGCTAGTACATAACGCTGGAGCAATCTTCCATCACAAATTCTCTGTTCATCATATTTTTCATCTTTTGTGATTATCCAACATAGAGCTTTTTCCTTCGGTGATATTGGATTTTGCAGCATGGTCATATCTATATCCACACTTTGAGTCAGATGATCTAATCCTAGTCGTCTTGGATGATCTTGTGATATGATTGTCCCACAGACGTTGACAGAGATACATTCATCATGTTCAATGAACATTTTTTCGGATACAGAATAGCTCATGTTATGATACTCTATTCCATTCAGAGACTTATCAGTGGAATATTCAACATCATAACATGCTGTTGGGGATAGGCAGATATTTGCATCATTCAGAAATTCTGTTTCTTCACCTCCATCCATAAATAGGGTACCATCCATAAGGGAATAATGAATTCTGTAAAATCGATAGTACTCCAAATGAAACAGATTCTTTTTCAAGCACGGTATTTTAATAGTGTGTTCCGTAATATCCCATGGTCGATGACAAAAGTTAGTGTCAATATCACAACATTGACATTCCACTTTGGGTTGTGGTAGAAAAAATCTTGATTTGTCAACTTCAATCATCTTTCCGGAACCGGTATTATTGAGTTGATCACAAAAATGATCTGGAACAACTCCAGATATTTCATTGCCTTTCAAGTATAATGCACGAATAGAATTTTGCGCCCACATGGAAATTGGAATAGGACCTCTTAAATGATTCAAGGATAAATCCAAACAATCCAAACTAGACATATTTACGAAAACGTCCGGGACTGTACCGGAAAATTTGTTTTCGGCTAAATGCAATTCGCGAAGGTTTTCCAGATATTGAGTCTCTTCTGGGATAGAACCACTGAAGTGATTGCGGTCTAATTCCAATAATTCTAATTGAAGGAGTTTTCCTATCGTGGATGGTATCGAACCACTAAGTCTATTGGAATGTAGCACAACTGCATTTAAATAAGTTTGAAATATTACAAAATAGTGATGTTAGCATATAATCATAAGCGATGTTTTAACAAACTATCGAGATTGACTCACTTTCTTTCACTCTTTTCAAATGACGAATATCAAAGGAGATGGTCCCAGTCAACAAATTCTGTTCCAGCATTATCTTTTCCAACTCTATGCAGGAACATAATTCCAAAGGTATACTTCCCTCTAATTCGTTACTGGATAGATGCAGTTCCTCTAGTTGTGCACATTTACCAATTTCCGATGGAATATTCCCTTTGAGAATGTTGCCATCTAAGTTAAGCTGTTTCAAATTCATTAATTTTCCGATTTCTGTTGATATTGTCCCTGTGATGGCATTGTCATTCAATTTCAATGTTTGTAATTTCCTCAACCTACCAAGCTCTGTTGGTATCCTTCCTAACAAACTATTTTCGGAAAGATCCAGGTGTTCTGCATCATCACATCGTGTTTTCAAAAATACATATGTTAAGCGATCGATTAAATTTGTTTATATAAAATTTGTGCGACTCCTGGGTATTCTTACCTAAATAGCGAAAACGGGAAAGTGCCGTTGGGATCTCTCCCTGAAGTCCGGCATTGCCTAAATAGGAAATGATGGGTATGAGAAAAATGTATCTTTCACAAAAACGAAAAAAAAAACGAAAATCAACTCTTACTAAATGCGATTTTTGTGACAAACCCTTCATTATTGCACTCAATCATTTTTTGATTATGATCACAAACACCATTGGTCAAAAAATCATAGTGTTGACTAAACTCCGTCGAAAACAAAAACACAGCCACCGCAAACCGTTCCGTAAAATGAGGATCAAAGGCATTTAATTTCATGGTATCATCAAAAATCATAAAACACGCTGCTTTGTATTCCGATGTCTCAGGATTTTGCACTCCATCAATGGAGGATAATGTATAAAACATATCTAACATTTCGGAGATACGCTGATCATGAACAAAGTTATTCACATCGTTACTGGGAGATAGTTTTGGTGTTTTTGGACATTGTCTTTGAACGACATCGCCACGATTATTGATAAAAAATCCATAGGATATTTCAGTGGGAGATCCTGGTTTATCATGGTTAGCAGTAGCAATATATTCACCATTGATAGAGATTTGATAGCAATCATCTTCTTCTCCACACACAACTTCATGGGGGCCAGTGCTTAAAATCTCAAACGCATAATCTCCAGAATAAATACACGCAAAATAAGAAGAAGGAAATTGGACATCATTATCTTGGTAAGGTCGTAATGGATGAATTTCGGAAGCAGTGGAATCAAATAATTCCCATGTGAAACCTAAATCTTCAGGATCTTGCTTCAATCGAAATTTAAAAGTAGAGGATGCTGGACAGGGAGAGGATGAATCAATGGCAAAACGTATACTGTCACTGAATTTTGATCCCATCAATATTATTTGATTATCCAGAAAGACCTGGAAACATCCGGATCCCGGTCCACAATCAATTCCATTTCCGCTTACGTCATGGATGGTGAACGTATATTGACTCTCCGGAATACAGAAGGTTTGCGAGACATTTAAAAAGGCATCTTTTTGTTCATATACTTTCCTTGCCACAGTGATATTTGTGGTGACGTCAACCAAATTCCAGGATACATCAGGAGGCCAGGCATCTAGATACATTATGACGAGAAAGGATTGTTCTTCGCAAAGAGATGGCTTCTCTGTTTGTTGCAGCAATCGAGGTTGAGTCGATTCCTTTTTTGACTGTGGGTAGTTGCCCGTGGTAAAATGTCTCTCATCGAAACTGTTTCGACTCTCGTTCGAGTCACGGATAATGGCGTTGCGTGCATGGATGTGTAAGTTATCTCGTTTGATCACGTCATCCTTCAACGCTAAAGAAGTATATAGCTCATTATTCAAAGACGATAAATGTGCTTTGCTCTCAGATCTTCCACGCAACCTTTCATCCTCAAGATCATGTTGATAGGAGGAGTGTTTCGAATACGCATTTAATATTTTGTGGAGAGAATCGCCAGCTATGAAGAGAAGAACAAAGTAGCAAAACAATTCTAACCTCCTAATTCGTCCAATAATCATATGCATATTTTGATGAGGATTCTTTTCCTCAGATGGTGTATGTACAATGTCACCCATTTCGCGTTTATATGTTTGTTTGTTTGCTTCTGTGGATGTTAGTAAAGGGGCTTGAATGTTAGAAGTAAGTGTTTTCAATGATTTGAGTCTTCTTTGCAGACCATGATAATTACATTCCACTTACGAATTGCGAATGACTTCGAGCACCAATAAAAATGTGAACATAATTGCTTTCGTTAAATACAATTCCTTACTTACGCGTGATTTAAGTGTTTTCACTACTTTCATAGGGAAGGAACATATTTTAGTCTGATAGAAGACATTTTAAGCTCTATGATTCATAGAATGTCTATATAGAAGTTCAAGGTCAAATACAGAAATGCTATGTGTCATCAGTGGATCAAAACCGGGTTTGAAGGATGATTTTTTATTGAAAAATCTATTTTATTCCTTGATTGCGGTAGCGTATAATTCATTTATCATGGACAATCATAATAAACAAATGAATTTGTGCAGTAATATTCCGAAGATGAGTATTTTATTAATGACATGACTTCCCTCACAATTGTGCTACAAGATGATGTATTTTGAACGATCAAAAATACAAGCAATTTACAAATGCATGTCAAATTGTCTCTCTATTCCAAAGAATAAAACTGTGATTAGAAACATAGTCACAAATATAATACCATCTTCACCATTGTAGATTTTGATGCCAATGAAGCTCATTTTGTTGGTAAGGAGAAGCAAACAAAAAACGCAAACTTATATAGATGATTTCGAAGATTATGTATATTTACATCGTGTGCATCCGAATCATTTTATCTGCGTATATGTATCAATGATTTCCATCCAGTCTATCCTTTCCAAGTGAGTTTATCCTTTTTTGCAAAGATTCGAGCTTTGGAATAACAATCATAATCATAAAAGTATTCCTATTCAAATTTTTCCAAAGGATCCTTCCTTTTTCGTTCTTCCACTTCACTGTCATCCTACAAATTAGTTTAAACCAAACTCAAGCCAACCCCTATACCAAAATAAAGACCAGCATTCCAAAGAAATAGTTGGGCACCCAATGAATGTGTCAAAATATATGACATAAACCCACCTATCCAAAAGGATATCGTCAACAACAAAAAGACTTTCAATTTTAACAAATTAGTTCGATTCCCTCGAAGATACTGTCCGAAAAAGGTCCCCATATCACTCGTGCAACCTGAAAAATGAGCCGATCGAACTAAATTGGCCGTTGTAGTCGATGTAATGCTATTTTGCATTCCGTTGCAGATGGCAGCAACGAAGAAATAGGATGAATTCGATTTTTGACATAGTCGATGTGCAAAACAAAGAAAGATCGATCCAAGAAAAAAGATTCTTCGATAGTTGGGTACATCAATACAGAAGGATTGTGGATGAGGATGGAGTGTGCCCGATAAAAAACTACCAAAAAGATAGGAGAGGATGCATTTGGTTTGAAATTGGAATTGAGATTTATTGTGCGTGGCAGCGCCTAACGCAGAATTTGTCCATGCTCCTGTGACAGCCGATGTTGCTTGTTTTGTTCCATCGCCGAGAAGACCTGATAAACAAGCTCCATTTAGGATTCCACTGTTGAAAGCTAGGATCATTCCAAACACTACGGCAGTTTTTTTCGATATAGTACGAATATGGAGGGAGGTGCTTTGAGTACCGTCTCCGCCTCTATGATTAGATAACGAAAGTAATGGAGGAGGCTTTGTGTGGAGGATATCATTGGTGTGCGCTTGTATAGCTTTAGACGATGATTTGATTGTCTTTATAGAAATGACAGATCCTTGTTTACTTGATGCTACCTGAACAGAAAGAACAAAAATAAGGAACGCATGGAAGGATTTCATTTTATGAATTGATCGGAGCATGTCATGAAATACGGTACCCTTGCTTATAGCTTGACAGTTTTTTTTGTGACAGGGTGTTCTATACGACCAAAAATAGTAAAAATAAATTTGAAAAAGTTAGACATAGAGCAAATTGAGCTCTATGTCTAACTTTTTCAAATTTATTTTATCTGCTTTTCTTAATA
>Ga0209092_10005146_pt1 | contig 10642 bp, 11 predicted proteins | sample FraStrMetagenome_FD_187446 | JGI IMG/M metagenome (GOLD analysis project Ga0209092, IMG submission 187446) | Marine eukaryotic phytoplankton communities from Arctic Ocean - Fram Strait ARC3M Metagenome (SPAdes) (version 2) | ecosystem: Environmental > Aquatic > Marine > Oceanic | place: Fram... | reverse complement strand
CGCCGCTAATGGTGCCGTGGTTTCCGTTTCCGCTCCCATCGTACGCCGTCGTTCCCGCGCCTTCTTGCATTGGTAGCCATAACTTTAAAGCGGTGTTATCCACTCCAGTAGGTACGACCTTCTCGGGGTTGTTGTATAGGTCGGCCACTTGTGCGGCGGTTAGGGCGGTGTTGAAGATTTTGGTACCGCTTATTTGGCCGTTAAAGAAAAACGCATCTCCAGTATATTTACTCATTAACTTTACACCAGTAACCGAAGAAATATTAATAGGTGTTATTGTTAAAGTATTTCCAAATTTAACCCCATTCATATACGCAATGGCAGAAGTTCCATTAAATACTATTGAGAAAAAATTAGTACTTGTAGTGTCACTAATTGCTCCAAATGTTTGCCAGCTTGATGAATCATAAAACGATAAATTATTGCCGCCAGTTGTTGAACCTAACACTATTTCGGGAGTACCCGCTGCAAAAATAAAAGAATTTACATCCCAATCATCAGCTTTTAAATGAAATGAAATAGTCGCGATATTGCCCGCCATAGTAAACCCGTCAAGGTCTACATAATCATTCGCCCCATCAAAATCCAAGGCCTTCCCGCTATAAAGTTTAGCACGATTAAAAGCCAAAGGGCTTTGGTCATTGCCGCGCGGGTTTAGCGGTTTATTCACTAAAGTTGTTTGTACTGCCATAATAAAAAAATGTTTTTTAGTTAGCCGTACCGGTGTTCCCGTTACCGCTTGAATCCGGCACGCTTGTACCGCTTATATCATCCAAAGAATACCACGCTTGTAACCCGTTTGATTCCGCACCGCTTAACGCTTCGTAGCTTTTCCACATCACGGAATTAATCTCATCGCTTGAAAGTGCGCGGTTCCATATTGCGACGTTGGCGAGGTTGCCTTTAAAGTAGTCTCCGATTACATCGGTTCTTAAACCAATACGAGCGTTTGCCGCCGTGGAAATAGTTTGAGAAATAGATGCACTTGCTTCAATCGAACCATTCACATAAAGTTTATGAGTGGTTCCGTCGTAAGTACCCGTAATAAACGCCCATTCTTCTTGATAGGTCGATGTGGTATTTAAATAAGTTGTGTTTATGCGAATAAATACCAAATCGTTTGAACCAAAGAAAACGGCTAAACCATCGGTTCCGCTCTCGCGATTGTCAAAAATCATTCGCGTTGCGCTTGAATCTCCAAGATAAGCCCAACACGCGAAAGTGTGGTTCGTATGGTTGAACGGGTCGGGTAGTTGTACGTAATCACTCGTCCCGTTGAATTCGGCCGAGCCTTGGGCTGGGAAGCTTAGCCCCTGGGTAGTAAACTTACTGGCCATAACTAACCCCTCCTTTATAAAGTTTAAGCCTCCGCTTAGTAGGCCTCTGCGTAGCAGGTAAAAAAATTGAGCCTTTCTCATTCATTAGTAGTATTTAATATAATATAAACTTAGTACTTATTTATTTCTCTTTCTTTTGTATTACGTACCATTTGTTAGATCCGGAACGGCCTAATAACGAAACGCCATCTAGCGAACGGTTCAATACATAGTTAGCCTCTTCGTCGATACGACCGCCCGATTGCGGCGCTATCGTTACTGTTTTATTTGCCGCTATAGTGTCGTCCGTTTTGAATTGCAGTATAACGCCGTCTTCCGCTTCGGGCAATGTGATGGTGTACGTTCCGTTTTCCCCCGAATAAGTAAGGAAATTAAAATGTTTGCTCACCGCCAACGTTTCCGAACCGCCGGGGTTTGCGGTAATATCGTTTATAGTTACGTTCACTCTAGAGGTAGTAGTAAACTCCCCTACGCTCGTAGCGGCTAACGTACTGTTACCCGTAACCCCTAGCGTACCGCCTATCGTTTGGTTACCGGTTACGTCGCTCGTAGTTACTGTAATGTCTACGCCGTTTATTACTTCGTCCGTTCCCTGCTGGCCGCTTACCCTTCCTACGAAGTCGGCACCGCCGCCGCTACCTACTGGGCTATTTACAGTAATGTTACTTAAGTCCTTTTGAACCTTAAACCATTCGCTACTCCATTCGTCCATATTAGCGTTATAGCTTCCCTGCATAGGAAGCCAAAAAGCACTCTCGAAGCTGTACCTTACCCCGAACGGGTAAGGCCCTACGATCGTACCGCTGTACCTTTCTATAGGTTTCTTATGCAGCGCTAGTACCTCATTTGTTAGAAGCTTAAGTAAGCTCGTATAGCTACCGCTATTACCTCTGCGCCATTGCGTAGAAGCTACCCAGGCGCTGCCATCGAATACGTAAAAGCTGCCCTGCAAGCCTAAAGAATCGCTTACCCTTAGCTCTCCAAGATCTAGAATAAGGTTACTATTTATAGTACTGTCCGTATTCGTAGCGCTAAATACCGTAACCTCGCTTACGCCTCCGTTACCATTAAAGTAGGTAGCTGTAACTTCCTTTACTTGGTTCGTCTCGTCAAAGTATACCGGGACGGCTTTTACTGTGTTGTTAAAACCGTCGTATACTCTATAGTAATTTACGTCTAGCTGCGCGTCCCCGTCTACCGGTAAAGGCGGAGTAACTAGGCTAAAGGTGTTACTTATATAAGCACCGCTCGCCTCGTTTCTTGTTGTACCCGCGTCGATATGGTAAAAGCTCGCTGCTGTAGTCCAGCTCGTAGCTCCGTACAGCTGGCCGCCGCTAGGGGTAAAATCTCTCTTAAGGTAGTAGAAGGTTCCAGGGTTTGCAGCGTCTTCTATACGAAGCTCTAGCTGCCATACCGGGCGCCAAAAATCTAAGGCTACCGCGCCCGCATTCCCGTTATGGGTAAGCTGGTATATAAGTAGGCCCGTTACTTGTATTTGGCCGTTATTGTCGTCTACTACAAAGCCTAGATCTTGCCTGCCCGTTGCACCGGTGTAGGTCAATCTATTAGCTAGTAGGTTATTACTGCGCTCCTGGTTGTAGCTTACTTGTACTTTTTTTAGTGCCGGTAAGAAGTTAAAGCTGTTACCCGCTAGACGTGCCCCTCCTCCGGTTGTACCGTCGAGGGTTACGTCGTCGCTAACAGTAGAAGTAAAAGCTTTAGTACCGTCCTTATAGTAGGCGCTTATAGTTCTAGTGGTTACGGTACGCTCTAAGTATTGCTCGAAGTAGTAAACCCCCTCGCGCTGGTAGAACCTAGCGCCAAAGGCTATACAAAGCTCTTTTAGAATGTCTAAATAGTTAGAGTATACATAGGTACCGTCTTCTTCTCTATCTACAAATACCAAGGCATTAAAACGCGTTAAAGTAGTTACGTCCGTAGAAGTGTTGTACGTGTGTTGAGTGTCCCAAATATTAACGCTAGTAGCGTACAGTAGGTCGTCGTCTGCGTATAAGCTGTCTATTCCTATAGCGTCCGCTGCACTCTCTATAAAGCTCTCTAGGGTTACATTACCCGTAATAGTATACTCTTTATTAGCGAGGTGTCCTATACCGTCTACAGCTGTAATACTAAAGACGTAGGGCTTATGCGTATCTTCTATAGTTACTAGATCCTGCATAATAATACCAGCCCAGTAAAGCTTTAGCCCGTTATCCGGCGGCAGCTCCGTATCGTAAAAGTCAAATACTAGCCCGTCCTCTACCGTGCTGCCCTCTCCGTAAATACGCAAAGTAAAGCGCTCCTCTTGGTAGTTGTTAAGCAGGTTTATAAACGTATCGAAGCCGGCGCTATTGTTATAGGCGCTTATCGTACAGTTAGAGCCAATAATAGGGCTTACTATGTCGTCCGTCTCTCCGCTGTAGTTTAAGGTAAACCCATCGCCCGCAACAGTAAAAGCCTCAGCGGTTCCGCTAAAGCTGCTGTCGTGGATCTCTATTTTAAATAGTTTATCCGTTGAGCTGTGAAATTCACTATATAACCGTAACCCCATATTTAAAACCCTCTATATCTGCTTCGTGTTCTTCCTGCTTTTTCGCTGCTTAGTAAGATGTCCTGGCCGGATAGCTTACCTACTACCGTTACGGTACCGCCACCGGCGCCGCCTATCATATTCTTAAGCTTAGATAGCGGAGCTATTACTTCCGGATCCATACGAGCGTTTGGGTTATCCCCTACTACTGCTAAAGTCTCTCCAAAGGCTAAACCCCCTTTGGCTAATCTTACGCCGCTCATTCCAGCGAAGACGCTTTTAAATCCAGAGGCGAAGTCTTTTGCACTCTTTATACTAAAGCCACCTATTCCTGCCATAGCTAATAAAGCTACTAGCGCTGCCGCTGCAACGGCTGCCGCTATAAGCTTTATTACTAACTGCTTTAAATCCGATATAACGCTGCTAGTCATCTCTTGGAAGCTCTGCTCCGTTTCTCCTAAAGCTGCGTTTATTTGATGTGTAAAAATGGTCTCGAAGGCGTTACCTAATTCGTTAACCATTAAGCCTACTACGTCTACGTTTTGCTTTAAACTATTAAACGCGTCTTTAAGCTTGTTTACTTTAGGCTCGGCTTCTTCTGCCGCGTCTCCGGCATCTTCTATAACTTTAGCCGGGGTAGTAGCGCCTGCTCCGCTAGTACCTGCTCCGCCTTTGAAGCTAAACATACCTTTAAGCTTACTCCAAGCGGCCATAAACGGCCCTAGCATATCGTCGATACCCTGCTGTACTCCTTCCTCGGTTACTAGCTCTATTTTATCTTTAGGGCTAAAGGCATTTTCTAAAGCTTCGCCGTAGTTATCGCTTATGCCGTCTACTATATCGGTAACGGTATCTACTGCGGCGTCTTTTATATTAGCTAAGCCTTCTTTAATTTTATCTAGATCAAAAGTAAAGGCTCCTAAAAATAGCTGTCCTATACCCTTAAGGTTTTGGCCAAACCCATCAAATAAAGCTTTTCCTACTGTCCATAGGTTTTTAAAGCTTGCTATTATCATTTGAATGATTAGCCTAAAAAAACTGCTTTCGTTATAGAGGTCTATAAAGTAGTTTATAGTACCTACAAGAATGGGCCTAACTTGATCCCAAAATTTATACATAGCAAAACCAGCGGCAGCGATACCTACTATAATTAACCCTACCGGGCTAAGTAGTGCGCCTATGGCTGTAGCTATAAAACCTATACCGCTCATAATAGGGCCGCTTGCCGCTACTATAGCAGTAAGCGTTAGTATAGCGGTTTTAGTCTCGGTGCTAAGATCTCTAAAGCTGTTTATAGCCGTAGTTACAAAAGTGGCTATTTTAGTAATTAAAGGAAGTAAAGCGTTTCCTAGCTCTATACCTGCGTTACGTAAACTGTTTAAGGTTTGCTGAAATTTAAAGCCCGACGTTTGGCTTACATTCTCGAAGCCCTCGTCTACTATACCAGTACTGTTACTAATGTTATCCAGTACAGCGGCGTAGGTCTCGCCCTGCGCTCCAGCTGTACCGAGTACAGCAGATAGCGCGCGGACGTTCCCGAAGACGCTAGTAAGTGCCTCGTCGTTACCCTCAAAGCTTTGCATTAAATTAGCTAGGGTAGCTTGTAAGCCTTCCTCGCTTACTTGGTTACGGAGGTCTTCCGCAGTCATTCCTAGAGTAGCTAAAGCGTTTTTAGCGTCAGCTGTAGGCTTTAAGAAGCTAGCCATAATACCCCGTAGACCTACTACGGCTTCCTCTGCCGGTACACCTAAACGGGTAAAGGTTGCGATATTAGCGCCTACCTCTTCAAAGCTTACGCCAAGCTGTGAAGCTATACCTACTACCCTACCAAGGGTAGGAGCTAAAGCTTCCGCCTCTAGGTTACCTTCTCTTACTATAGCGGTTAAAGTGTCGGTCGCTTGCGCTGCCGTCATTCCCGATTTACCGTAAGCCTGCATAACCCCGGTAAGGGCTTGCGCTATTTGTTGCGTATCTCCTAAGCCAATAGCTGAGGCTTTCGCGGATCGCTCTAAAACCTCCGTAGCTTCAGCGCCGCGTAAACCTGCGGAGCTGACCGTAAAGAGTGCCTCGCTTAGCTCCTGCTGGCTCTTACCAGTTTCGCTACTTACATTTTTTACCGAGGTCTTAAAATCGTCTAGAGCCTTACCCGTAATACCTACGAGGTTCTCTATCTTGCTAAAGCTGGTTTCTAGGTCGGTAGCCATCTTAACACCAGCTGCACCCGCAGCGGCAAACGGTAGAGTAACACTACTAGTAATATTACTACCTATGCGCTTAGCCTGCCCTCCGAATTTACGGAGGCTGCGCTGTGCGATCTTGAGGCCTCGCTGGAGGCCGCTTAGGTTTGCACCTATACTAATGTTAGTACTCGCTATTGTCCTTTTTGCCATTTGCCTAGTATTGCTTTAGCTTCTTGTTTCGTTAGCTTTGCGGCTTTGTGTTTGTTTTCCCAAGGGAAGCGGACTAAATCCGTAGCTTTTACTTTGTTGTTTTTTGGTAGCTGTAGGTTTACTAGTACCGTAGTACTCCACCTCTCACGCTCCCAGCTTTGCTGCTGGCCTACTTCGTATAAATTAAAGAAGCCCTTAAGGGCGTTTTCTAATTCTCTAGGCGTCGCTTCGTAGAAGGTTGCCGGCGTCCAGCTAAGCTGCCCTAAAGCTAGCTCCTGGTAATAGTCAAAAGTTAAAGGGGCTGCCGGGCCTTCACCCGGCGCCCCGTTTACTTTTTTTCCTCTTCCGAGGAATTAAAGCTAGAGCTAAACACGTTTAGTACCTGCTCCATAGCTTCGGGCTTTTCGTCTAGCCAGTCCGCTATATCTTCGATCGTATGTTTATAAGGTTGCTTTTCTACTCTAGCGCCGTGCTTCAATCCGCACCAAACTAAAAAGAGCGCATCCTTAAGTTTCATATTCTCGCCTAGCTTATCTAAGTCGGCCATAGTATAGCCGTTCTCTTCGGTAAATTCCATAAGGGCAGCGAAACCGAATTTAACCGGCCTGCTTACTCCTCCTATTTCTACGTGTTTAACCATTTGCTTTAAGTGTTTGTGTTATTCTATTATACTGTAGTATAAGTAATTGCGCCAGTAAGCTCGAATGTAGCCGAGTACGTTACGTTATCCTCCATACCGCTAGAAAGCTCTAAAGAAGTTACGTAAGCAGAAGCTGACCAGTAATGATCTCCGCTTACCTCGGTAGAAAATTTTACTGTGAGCTGTGAGCGTCCGCTCCAAGCTGTCATAAGATCATCTACTCCGTAAGCCGCATCTTCAGCGTAAAGTGCAGATACTGAGATAGTACCCGACTTAGTAGCCTCTAATAAGTCGCGAGTACCGCTAGAGTCTTTACTTGTTGCATCTCTCGTGTCCATAGAGAGAGAAATAGAGCCCTCGGTAGCGTGAGCTATTAGAGTGCTTCCTACGTATACCCCTAAGAGGGTTCCGTTCATAATTCCGGTAGTTGCCATTTTTAATCTAGATTATTTATTTGTTCTTCAATTATTACGGGAGCCTCGGCCCCAAATTCTACAGCCTTACCAGCTTCTATAAGCTCTAGGCCGTATTCGTTTACTACTCCAAAGTTAGTACCTTTCTTTAGCTTCTTACCACTTGGAAGGGTTACGTTTTTCGTTAGTGTTATTTTCATCGCTTAACTCTTATTATATACTCTGCACTCGTTAAGTAGGTCTCCGTTCCTGGGTCGTTATTTACGTCTAAGTCTATAAACTGTATAGAGTCAATAACTACACCTGCTACGGTTCCGCTGTAACGATCTAGAGCGGTTCGTATTTTTTCGGTTAAATCGCTAGCCTCTGCGTAAGCTTCGCTAGCTACTATAATATCGTAGCGTACCTCGTCTAAAGTACTTACCCCGCTCTTCGTGTCGCTAGGGTCTACGTTTTGCAATACATATACAACAAAAGGAAAGGCGGCCTCTTGGGCTGCTATCTGCGGGTAAACGCGAGTACCTACGATAGCGTTTACGTCGCTGTCGCTGGTTAGGATGGAGTAAATAGCTTTTCCTTCGTTCATTATCTACTGAGCTCGTATAAGCTCTTATTTATAATGTTTTGTACTTCTTTATATAAAAGCTGCTGCGTTACCGCTTTCGCTTTTTGGTGTCCTTTTAGCGCGTAGTCCACGTTACGCGTATTTTTTGTAGGTGCCTTAGCACGTCCTCTTTTCAGTCCGTAGTTTACTATAGCTGCGTAATACCCGTCGAAGGTCTTACCTGCTTTACTACCAAAGCGAGCACCTACGTAACCTACGAGCGCTCCCTTCATTCTTGAAGGTACAAAACCTATAGACCTGCGAAGGTTACCCGGTTTATAGTTTACTTCTTTTACCTTCTTCTTTTTTGTTATTTGGCCAGTATCGTTATAACCCTTACGCACCTTTTTACCTTCGTCGTTACGGTTACTATCCTTAATACTAGCCTTAACACTTTTTACTAAAGGCCTAGCAGCTCTTTTTATACCCGCCTTAAACTGTCTAGCTTTCTTACGGTCTATCTCTTTAAGCTTCTCTAGTTTCTTTAACGCCTTCTCTAAGCCGTCTACTTCAAAGTAGATACCTTCTTTACCAGCGTTTAAAAAGCCTCCGCTTTTAGTGCCCGTTACTGCCATCAGTCCCTTAGTACAGTATCTATAATAAGGTAGCGCTCTCTACCCTCTAAGCTTACGCCTTCAATTTCGTAAGTCTTACCGCCCCAGCTTATCTTTACTGTGGCTTCTACATCGCTGCGGTAGCGTATTGTAAAGCGCACCTTATTTAAGCTCGTTAGCTTCTCGGTATCTTCCCCCTCTTTAGGGGTTCCTCTATAATCTACTTTAGCCCATACCTGCGCTAAGGTGCTGTACGTTCGTACGGCCTGGCCGAAGCCGTCCGTACTTACGCTAGCACTTTGTAAGGTAATCCTTCTATCTAGTTTACCCGGATCAATCAAAGCGGAAGACTCTATAAGGGTTAAGTAAGTACTCGGAAGCTGTAGGTAGGCGGTGTACGCTGTCTACTCTCTTCTCGTACATTTCGCCAATCATTAAAAGCATAGCCATCTTTATATTTGCCGGTACGTCCGAGGCTTGAGTATATCCGCAGGTATAACGAATAATAACAGCGTTTACCGTGTCCTTAGTACCTAGCCAGCCTTCGTTTGGCATAATGCGCGAGGGCTCGCTTACTAAATCCGCGCGGTAGTCGCTAGCTGTTACGGTCTGCTCGTCGCCGTTGCCGTCTATATACTTAACGCTAGCTACGCTTTGTACTGGCCCTCGGCTTAAAAAAATAATATTTCGGTCGCCGTGGAAAGGATCTACGCCCGTTTTATATACGGGGAAAAAATCGTAAAACTCCTCTATAACGGTCGTTAAAAGAAACCTCCCTAAATAGCTCTCGGCCATTTGTGTAGAAGCGTCTATAAGTACCCCTAGCAGGGTGTCTTCTGCGTCGCTATCTACGCGCAAATAATCCTTAACCTCTTGTACGGTTAAAGCTTTTAAAGTTGCTGGGGTAATTATACTGTAGCTCATTACTTCGCTTTGCGGGTTGTTCTTTTAGTGCTCTTCTTGCTTACTGCTCTTTCGGCTTTCTCTGCTTTCTTCTCCTCTACTACTTCGCAGAAGCCAGCATTTAAAAACTCAGCAGCAGCCGCAGAGGGCAGCTCTACTACTTGCCCGGAGGTGTAGTAGAAGTCTGCCCCTGCTATAGCTTGGTTAAATATAACCTTCATTAGCTGCCTAAGCTTACGCTTGTACTAAGTGCTTAATCGCTGAGCCTTGTAGTACGTTACCGTCAACACGGCGGTAGGCGATGTAGCCCGTTGAGAGGGCATCTGCGAACCGTTCTGCAAGTCTTAGTAACTGTACGCCGCCCGCTTCGTGAACGTAGTACTGCTTAAGATCACCAAAGATAATAGACTTGTTACCAGTAGCGATACCGTCCATATCTTCGTTAATGTATACCGGCTTACCAAAAAGCATATCCGGCTCGCCTACGCTCATTCCCGGTACATAGGCGGGAAAATCGTTTGAGCTCCCGAAACCTAATACTCTCACAGCTTTGGCGGTTGCCGAGTTCATCATAAACGAAGCGCCTGGAGCGTTACGGTAAGAAGCATCTACACTGTAAAATAAGTCCATTACTTCGCTAACTGTTACAGCTGTAGCAGAAGCAGCAGTCTTACCTAGAGTAGATCCAGTTACGATACCTTGAGGTTTGCTAGAAGCATCACCAGTAGTAAGGTGCGCGTTAATACCACGCTTTAAACGGTTAGCCAATTGGCCACCTACGAAGCTGCCCAAATCAAAAGCGTTATCGCTAATCAATTGGTTAGATACTTTTACAATTTTAGAAGAGTAAGTAAACGGCTCGAACTTCACGTTTGTGAAGGTCATATCCGATACGCTCTCTGCTGTACCTTCTCCTAAGATAGCAGCTACTACCGCTGTATCGTCGTTAGCTGGTAGGTTGAAGTGCTGACCGTTAGCCGTGCGGATAACTGTAGCTACTTGCTCGATGTCCGACTTGAATAACTCGGTAGCTGAAACGAAGTCGCTCCAGTTTTCCGGTACCAAGAAACCACCTAAACCGTCAGTAGTAGTTACCTGCGTATCAGTTCCGCGTAATTCTGCAAGTGCGCGAGCTTCTGCCGAATTAATACCGTTCATTCCCTTACGTAAGTAAGCGTTAAACGCGTCGCGAGCTTCTACTTTAGCAGCAGGTGCGTTGTCGCGTACCTCAGCTTTAGCAGCCATTTCTTTCTTCAATTCTTCCGAGCGCT
>Ga0209092_10005145_pt1 | contig 10642 bp, 2 predicted proteins | sample FraStrMetagenome_FD_187446 | JGI IMG/M metagenome (GOLD analysis project Ga0209092, IMG submission 187446) | Marine eukaryotic phytoplankton communities from Arctic Ocean - Fram Strait ARC3M Metagenome (SPAdes) (version 2) | ecosystem: Environmental > Aquatic > Marine > Oceanic | place: Fram... | reverse complement strand
ATCTTCATAATAATAATTAATATTCATAATAATCATTTAGTTGGAATTTGGGCATATTTAGTACAACTTTTACGTGGACTTGGGCAATAATATTGCCCGTTTTCCTTAGTATAATATAGTTTTCTCGTGGCTTACATAGTAAGACAGTAAAAAAAAAAAAAAAAAAAAAGCTAAACCTTAACTACGCGAAACAACCCCCCTCCATGGGATTTTGCCGTTTTTCGTAATTTTTGAATCTTCTCGTCCGACCTACTTCAATCTGATCAGACCGTTGGATTCAGCACAGTTAGGAGCTTCATCGACCCAGTTGACTTTTATTTGGACCGTTTCAGCGACTTTTTAGGGAACTTTTCCTTCATTTTGGCTTCGCATTCGGAAGACTTAGGCTTTTTCGCTCTAAGAACGTTATTTCTGGGCTATTTCTTCAGCTCTGGCATCTATTTACATCTGCAGAACTTAAGATACCGTTTGCACATTTCGGTTCCTTTGTGTGACTTCGGGTTCACTTAGAACCGAGTCGTCTTTTTTCCAAGACCGCCATCGCCGGTGCTCCTAATCCTCCTCAAGAATCGAGATCCATCCTTTTTTGATTAGATTTTTGGTGCTTTCAAAATTTGGAAGTTTCCTAATTATTTTGGCATCAACATACAACGATCTCTAGTTATTTTGATCCAGATCAGCTATTCCTACGATATAAAAGACTACCTAGGGTTGAAAATTTCAATTTGAATTGGAACAACGGTGATTGGTCGGAAACAATCTATTCACATTGGACCATCCTAGGGTTTTTCATAGGGCAGAACAAATTCTTATACTTATTGGACACACGTACGCAACGTCATTTATTGCACCACGGATCTTCACAAATAGTTACAACGAACAATTCTCCCATAGCTGTTTAATCACCATAACGTTCGTATGTGGTTACGTAAGGAATTTCAGGAAATTTGCATTAGGGAATTTGGAATACGTCATCAACTCGACCTACTTCATACTAACGCATACGTCAACCTGCACATCCAGAAACTAACGCTACTCTCTTACGCTCCTAAGGATTCACTTGAAGGAACCTGGCAGTACGTAGCGCCAAGGTGCAACACTCTGTGGTTCAATTTAGTAGGCTATTTAAAATTATTCCCAGATATCTATTGCATACTGGATCAGAAAGATTTTCTAGAATTCAAGCCGATTGTACTTCATAAAGGAAACTTCAATAATATCCTTACCCAGCGCATTCAGTCGTGCAAGGATTTCATTGACATTTGTCGAATTATCTCCTGTCACGGCACCATCACCGAAATCATCTCCCGGTCTGAAAAGAATACAATTTTATTTCATCATCTATCTGAACAAAGTAGATATACAGATCCGGAAGGAAAGAAATTGTTACCATTGAACAACCGTATTCGTTTCATTCGGAATTGGGTGGAAAAGATTGTATTATTAAATCAGCACACCCTCAAAATACTCACTCCTGTTCCGTTGCCGATATTTCCTCAAACTGACACGATAACTAGTAAATCGAAGAACGTTTCGCCTGACAACCCCAAGAAGGCGACGTACGACGCATTTCCTATTCCTCTCATAAGTACAACCAAGGCGGATTTTCATTTCTCAAGACTAAGAAAACGACCCAAGCGACTTTCAGACATCTATACGAATTCGGATTCGGACAGTTGCAGTTCTACAGATTCTTTGTGGCACCAACCTTTCGCTAAATAAATTATTCTTACTGTTCTTACACTACAATGTCGGCTTCGAAGACTAGAGATTATTATCAACAATTATTCTCTCCGGATTCGGATGAATCCTTCATTTCTCTATCATTTAATAAAGAGGATAATTTTGATATTCCTAATTTTGGAGATTCATTTGGGGTACATAATGAATGTAACATATCCACTTCGGGGTCAAATTCTGAATTTAATTTGGAGGATATGGAACAACATCTCGATGCACTTTACAAGCAGTTTGATATGGACGACTTATCCTTGGAAAGCGAATTCGAGGAAGGTAATATTCATATTGACATAAGCTCCATTAACGGTGAACATACCCTCCCTTCCGTTCACCCAGATACACATTCAGTTTCCTCTTCTTCTACAATCTCATCTCTCGACTTTTTGGATGAAGCTGATATGATACGGCTTCTTCACGACGATAGTGAGGAGAATATATTAAGAAAGTCAGCACACTATCGTAATAAGGAACCATGTTCTTCAAATAACATCAACTCCTTTTCTCCCTCTCCAACTATTACTCACAATGACCGTATAGGTACTTTTAATATACAGAACCAATATGATCATTCCATCGCTGCAAAATTGTTCATCGAAGGAGAATTTTCATTCTTATGTCTACAAGAACCTTTTGCCAGCCAGGATTCTATCAATGACGCGTGGGGTGCTTATAGACGTTATGAGCTCAATTCAGCACGCATAGTATGCTTCGAAACCCATCACCAGATTATCATGTTCGATAGCTGGAGATGGGGGGGAAAAATTATTGATAATTTTTCCAGCATCCTAAACGGAAGGATCTCAAGCATAGCTTTTGGATTTGATAATGGACAAAGTATAGGCATACTCTCAGTTTATGGATATGCAAGAGGTGGAGCAAATGCCGAAGAGGTTTCTCGGAAGAACGATCTGCGTCGTGCCTTAATCTTTGCCATCAAGAAAATTCAACGGCAATGGAGGAAAAAATTTCCCAACATCCACGTCATGGTCCTTGGAGATATGCAGGAAACTTATACAACTTCTGATTTGGATAATCTCGGTGTCTGCAGGTACAAAAGTGATAAGGAACTCAGCATTATTCACAGTTTGGCCTCGACACACACATCTTTAGTTAGAGATCGAACACCCATCGGCAGTCAATATTTAACGAGATTCGGCTCGGAAGGCGCTCGTGGAATAGATCACATCCTATTCCCAACATCTACTGGCGCACAAGCGTTGGTTACCGCGGCGGCAATCGACAATACACTGGGCTCGTTCTTCTTTCCATCCGATCACAGACTCCTTCATTGCAATATAATACGTTATGGCGCGAACAATGCAGAAATGGGAGAAAGTAAATTGGGATTTGCTTTTCGAGACATTTTTCAATTGAAATTACGTAGATCAGGGGAACACGGTAGTTCTCTCTCGTTTGATGAATCTCAATTTAAGCACTGCATCAAATATGAAAAGCAGAAGGCATTGTATAATAAGGTACAGGATGTCACTGGAAATTCCGCGACTGCAACTTCTTTCCATCTGAATTCTATAGAAAAAAGTATTAAAATGCTCTTCAAGTCGTTATATAATGAGGGTATAGATCAAAAAGTAAATGGTAAAGAAAACAAGTTGGTTGAAATTTCCGAACGACAGGCCGCTGAGTTGTCGGCAGTTACAAATGCGTTCGACGCAGGCATAAAAGATACTATGACCTTTCTCGATCTAAGCCATGAAAAGGATACCTTCAGTAGTATGGCAAAAACAAGAGTGGATATACGCAAGCGCAGTACTTTTAAATTATTTGATAATTTGCCCATACCCACTAAGCTTAGATATTTAAGAGGTTGGATAAAGGAAAAGAATAGAAGAATTAAGAGATACCTTGGCAGTATACATGAATTTCAATTGCGCTCAAGAAATCACAGCGTTTGCGGAATTGCAGAAAATATATTGAAAGATTGGAATAACACCTTGAATTCCTCAAACCTAAAGAATAAAGGGCGAGATATTCAATCAGCTTTACTCAGGGAGACGGAGGAAAGAGAAAATCACGTTAATGCAATTCAAGCCAAATCACCAGAGCTACTGGGGAAGAAGGTTGAGCCAAGGAAAGTTCATAGCCATCAAGATGGAAATAACCTAAAGCACGTATCGGATTCAACAGCTAAACTCATTAATTCTTGGTTATTGGATGCGGGTTGCTCTCAGTGTTTCAATTCCCGAAGGAAGAAAGATACTTTTGAATGCTTATATCAGGATTTGGATACATGGTCTAAACCTCTCTTAACCATTAAAGCAGACAACATATCTTGGAATAACACAACCGAAGTTCAAGTTCTGAAAGATTTATTGCTGGCATCATCCCAAACTTTGAGAAACTTAGAAAATAGGATTGGAGTCGTTCAAAAATCTTATAAGATTCAGAATTTGGAATACCTTCTTCAGGTAAACAAGATCGAGGAATTTACAAGGAAGGTACGACCGAAATCCAGAGAAGCACCTACAACGCATACGGAGATTTGGGATACTAAGCTGGGAGCATTTCGGGCCTGTCGTTCGGATAATGAAGAACTAATTGCAACGGGAGACCATCATGGAACCTGGATGGGTAACTCCGCGGCTAAGGAGACCTGCGCATTTGCGAAGTTGAAAGAAAAGGGGTTACTTGGGATTCGTGGTGTTGAACTTTCCCCAGATAGAAAGGTAAAAAGTTCGGATATCCCTAATCTAATTCATAATGGAGATACTTTGACTGCATGCGAAAAAAGAAAATTCTTGGAGGCTCATGGTAAACATACGTCGGAGTTATTCCGCGCCCCAGATCAGGATTATGCGGAATTGTCTTACCCTTTCTTTTTAAAATCGGCTGAGGGAAATATGTCTAAGGATGATGTCTTAACGGATATGTTCTGGAAATCTATCTCTTCCATTCCTGGTAAGGCAAGATATGACGGATTCCAAATGGCCGTTGTAGGCAGATTTGGCGTTAGATGGCAAAAATGCCTCCTCGATATTATTAAGCTCATCCTGATCATGAGGTTCATACCAAAAAAATTAAAGTCCATTGCGCGGTTTCCTATACCCAAACCGGGCAAGGTCAACGAATATAGGCCAATAAGCCTATGCCATGATATCTACTGTTTCGTGAATTCTGTAAGTACTAAGTTCTCTAGCCAAGGAATTATGGAGGCCAAGATCTTGCATGAGGGGATTGCGGCCTATGTTAAGGGCAAGGGCTGCTCTATGTTGGTAGGGGTGGAACAGGGCCTTAGGGAGGATTGCGTTGAAAGCGGTGTGCCTACATCCCAGACGGATGAGGACGAAGAAAAGTTCTTCGATCGGATTCCCGTGGAGATCTTACTTGCGGCAATGCGGGTGAATGGTTTTCCAGAGCAGGGTTACTTGGAGTTGAAGGCATCAGGTATGGGGGCTAAATCAGTCGAGATTATTACCGTCAAGGGCGTCGCCCACGCGCGATTTGTGTGCGGACTAGAGCAGGGGAACCCAGATTCCCCGACGATTGCTAACTTAGTCATAAAATTCAAACATGACATTTGGAAAAACATTTTGGAAGAAATTGGTGATAAAAATTTTAATTCACTAAAACCAGATAAATTGCAGAATAAATATGTGACAAAGAAAAATCGTGATGCGTATAAATTCCATATTTCGGATGGAGCCGATGGAACTGTCACAGTGGATCGCATTGGATACTGTGACGACAATACACGGTATACTTCATCATTCGATGAACAGGAAGTTTTGCTTGCAACAAAACTCTATATAAAAAGAGCTGGGGACCTATCACTTGTTACGAAAATAGGAAGGAAAGGCTCGAAATCGGAGGTGCAGTACTATAACTTGACAGCAGAGACAGCATTGAAACTGAAACCGTTACATTCTTTCGCATGGAGTTTCGCTAAAGACAAACCAACATCGGAGCGGGTACCATTTAAAATTCAATTGCAGAAGACGGAGTTGGAAAAAGTCTACAAATTAACAAAATTTCATTCTTTGTCGGAAGAGGAAAAAGAGGCTTTTCTTAAAATTTTCAGACCGGAGGCTCACAAACACTTGGGCCTGATCAGCACGCTAAACGGAAACACTTATGCAGCTTCTAAAGAAGTTCTACATAAGGCGAAAGCAAGAATGACATCACTTAAAATGTGGAATATGGATCATGGCGCCCAACAGTTAAGTGCAAACATGTTATGCTCCACAATTCACTCTTATGCCCCACTTCAGATGGGACACAATACAGAGGATTTAATGGAATGTGATGAGTTATTGCTAAATAGCGTACTGAAGCGCAAGGGTTTGTCAAAATCAGATGCCAAACACAGTATTTTTCTTGATGATAGTAAGGGAGGGTTCGGTTTCAAGTCTTATTTAGATATAGATTTAGTGGCGAATGCAAGAGAGTTGGAGATAATATTAAATGGCAAAATGTTGGATTCAGAGGTCTTGAGAGCACGTGCAGCTGCATTTTTATTACGGCATGATCGCCCAGAGGATGAAGTAACCTACAATTTCACAGGAAAAGCCATTACCAAACTTGCAAGATATGGCATACATTTGAGAGATTCAAAGGACGGAATCATTAATTATATTTTGGGCAATTATAATAACATGAAACAATATTCATCAGTGGGACATGAAAGTTATAAAGATACAGAATCTTTCACAATAGGTCATGGAAAAGAAGCAAATAATCGTATCGCCTTTGGAAGCAAATTTCATTTGTTTTTACGACGTGCAATTGACTCCGAAGGAAATATTAAACAAAATTTGATCATCCCAGAGAACTTGTTTCCCAAAATATCTCGATTAAAGTTGAAACGGCTTGTTCAACAATTTCGCAATTCTCAATTTGATGAAAATGCATCGTCATTTAATTTCTGGGAATGGAAAGGTACCACTAATTCTGAAACACTTTCTACAGATCCGCTACAATGGAATTTCATCAATATTGCAGACAAGATTAAGACCAAATTTCCAACAGAATTCTGGAAATTCACCCCAGAACACATACGCATAGAAGCACAAAGGTTTAGCGACTTGAGATATTCTCACCCGGATATAATCGAAAGTTTAACTAGTGCCCCATTTCCTCCATTTATATCCACGGATGGCTCACATTTTAAAAAGCCAAAGGATTCACCAAGTGTCACGACAGGTGCAGCCGTTCTTTGCATTCCCAACATAAAATCTGACAACGACTTTTTTGGGTCACAGAAATGGACCTCAGAAAAATCAATCCCAATTTTGGCGAGAATGGCGAAATGTCCCACTGCATATGGTACACAATCATCAGACATAGCGCATGGAGAATGTTTAGCAACATGCTTAGGATTGGAAATGTTACCAAATTTCCCCAAAATTTTGATTACAGATAGCAGATCGACACGCGATGTGGCCAAGGCACTACGGGATAGAAACAAGGATTCTGGAAACGATAGAACCTATATTAGAAGGATCATATCAGGCATTGGAAAACGCTACTTAGATAATGGACTCTCACCCAAGTTTGATACGTACGAGAAGGAAAACAGGAGTATAATGAAAGAGAAACTAAGCCAGTGTGTGGAGTTGTGCAGAGGATGGACTAATAGCAGGGAGCAGAAGGAGGACGCAAATGTCAACAAAAGATGTTGGAATAGAAATTATTTTGAGACACATTCGGACAATGTGTTTTTCAAGGTTGACTCTCATCAACTTAATGCAAGCGGGACCAGTTTGAAACATCCACCTCGGTACAATACAATGATTCCAAATTTTTTTCTGCTACACACCAATCATCTAGCGGATTTGGGAGCGGAATTGGCAACAAAACCGATATTCTTCCATCGTGATGAAGCAAAGGAATTTCATTTGCCCAACTCTAACCTTCGTTTTTTTTTCACTTGGCAAGGTAAAAGTATTGATAGACACGTTTCACCTTTTCTTTTCGAACAATTTCAACAGGAAAGATTACAACATCTTATCAAGAAAAAGACGCAAGGCTTACCTTGGAGAATAATTCCGAAATCTACAACTTCCTGGAGTACTTTAAATCAATCTGGTGGCCTCTTTCGTTCGCTGAAAGGACTGTCCAGAACCCATACAAGAAGTCTCTATAAATCACAGGTTTATAGGAAGGGATGGATAGCGGAATTTCTGAATGGAGAAGATAAAATAACTTGCAAAACGACTCACAAAACAAGCAATGCATGGATACAAGCTCTTTCTCCGTGTCGTTGGTGTAAGAATGTAGATCAAGTAAAAGGAAATAGGATTCATGCAGCTTTATTTTGCGAACATGAGAAATTACGAACCTTTAGGTCCAGAATGACCCGTCTAATAGAGCAAAGGCTGAAAGCATTTCTAGATTGCATCCAAACAACACAAAATAAGTTTGTTGGAGCAATTTTCCTGCAAGAAATAGAGAAAACTCTTCATTCTCTACACAACCTGAAACAGGACGAGACGGATTCAAATAAATATCGTACAAGGTTTGAATGGATGAGGGAAGAAAACATTGGTACTTGGAGAGACATGTTGGCGAGCGAAATACCAGTATTATCTGCAGTATTCGGATTTACCCCAGTATCAGAAGCGAGCATTCCAGATGATGAATATTTAACTCAAGCCAACTGCATCCCACTTGGCGTAATGCCGAAACAATTAGATTCTTGCATAAAAGAACTAGAAAAGAATGTTAGGAGACAAATTCACGACCCAACATTAGCAGACTCGGTGGCAATGGAATATAGAGAACGATGGGAGGTCATAAAGGAAATAAATGTTGCACGAGCGGTGGGAATGCATCGAATCACGGCCACGATAAGTAAGGATTTTGAAAGGGACTTCAAATCCAAATACAACATTGATGATGGATCCTGTAAGAAAATAAAAAGGATTTTAACAACACAACAAATAGAACATCCTAAAAATACCTCAATTCTTCGGAAAAGAAAGCACAACCCGGTTATTATCTCTACAACATCCAAACCAGCAAAAAAGAAAGTGAGATTTAGGGAAAAGGAAATTCCAGATAAAGTATGCATTGGAATAACTTGCGCACGGGATTGTCACCAATGGTCGATGGGGAAATTTAATCCTAATAGGATTGCGGGGACACAAAAGCACTGCCAAAGATGCTCCAAACAATGTACTGCCATTCGGAAGGCAGCTGTTGCCTTGGAAATTTGTATGAATTCAGATGATTCTATGGGCAAAGAAACATTGGTATCGGATTTAGACAATCAGGACAGTAGCTCTTCTTATTCGGTGACGAAGAGGAAACTGACGGCAATCACACATGAAAAGGACAACATTGTCACACCTCCACCCATCGGAAAACGAAAGAAAACAAGATGTTCAGACACAGAGAAAATAGTTTTGAACACGATCAAGGAATGTATGCTGAAACACACAGATACTTCGACAACCTCATCCACCAGAATTACCACAGCAGTAGGAAAATTAAAGCAAATGGATGAAAAAATCAACAACTTCCTGAAAAACGATTTGAAGCTAAATGCCAAAATTCGAAAGCAACTTAACGAAGAAAAATCGTATAAACAGAAAAATATTATTTTAAAGGGAAGCAACGGTCAAGGAGAGAACGGCCAAGTGGAAAAGATATGGTTGTCCAATAAATTCCAAAGGTCACAGCACACTGCAAGAATCCAAACAGGAGGCTTCAACCAGTTAATTGGAGGGGATTCCATCAAATTAGCAGTTATGAATATAAGGACTTCGGCACCATCAGGCATTTTCTGCGCAAACGCAGCAGCAGCGGAGGTAATTAAAACATGCAATTCAAACGAAGACTGGAGGAAATTTGCCACATGTTTTGGGAACAAGGCAGCAATGCAAAAGCCACATGGCATTTACCTCATTCCGATATTCGAGGGAGGTCATTGGTATCTTATGGTGATACAAAAAATGGCAACGAAGTGCAAAGGCTGGATTATCGATTCTCTAGGTACAGGATCTAGCACAGGTGATATTGCACAAAGGGTAAAGAAACTGTTCTCGAAAGCGAGACAAAGCTGCGTATGGAACACACCTCAATCGACCCGACAGACGGAAAATGAATGTGGAGCAAGGACCTTGTGGAGTATGGTAAGTATATGTGATTGCATCTCTCAATCGTCTGATATGGATTCGGCCATTTTGAATGCGACCACGCGATTTGGTAACGGAGGAGTATACGATTCGATGGTGATTAGGAGAAAGACTGCGGCACTTATGAAAGTTACAGAGGAAACTAAGATGGCATATGAGGCACCAATCGCGGAAATGAGAAGATGGTTGAAACGACAGGAACGACGGCACGGAGGAAATTTTACACGCTCAATCTCACCCGAGAAGGTGATAGATCTTTGTTAATCGATTTCAGCAAGCGCGTTTGGGGATGTTACGACAGACGCCACTACAGATTTTCTTAAGGAGACATTGGGGGATCGAGCAGATTGGCAGACGAATTCGCTATAATCATTGCGGAGAGTTATTTTTTTCTTTTTTTTCAGTTTTTATGTCACATTAATTTTTATTATTTTGGGGATATGCTTGGAACAATAGTGAAAACGTAATAATTGTTCTTGTGGTTGTGTGTTCACAATACATATGGATCAATTTTCTACGGAAGTTTATTACGCGGAAACTATCTACCTGGTGCAGCTTAAGATTCCGTCTAAGTACGATGCTTATAGTCACTTAAAATATAACATACAACAACAACATAGTAAGACAGTAATCAATTTTTTTAACTAAAATATAGTTTCGGAATTTGGGCATCAAAAGTTGACCAAAAAAATATCAGTACCTCTCAACAGCAATAAAAAGATGTGAATCCGCAATCAATGTCTATAGCTCACCTACTCTCGTGAGCGGTTCTGGCTAAAAAATATAGAGCTAGGTTGGATGAAAAATCA
>Ga0209092_10005144_pt1 | contig 10643 bp, 7 predicted proteins | sample FraStrMetagenome_FD_187446 | JGI IMG/M metagenome (GOLD analysis project Ga0209092, IMG submission 187446) | Marine eukaryotic phytoplankton communities from Arctic Ocean - Fram Strait ARC3M Metagenome (SPAdes) (version 2) | ecosystem: Environmental > Aquatic > Marine > Oceanic | place: Fram... | reverse complement strand
GAAGATTGCTTTAACTTTGTTCATTGCCGTCATGTATTTACCACATCGTTGACATTGTTTGATAGAGGCTTTAATTATTGTACTCTATGTATACTCATAAGCATCTTTATTAGGTTATTATAACATTAAGGTATTCAACAATACGTATGATGTTGAATTAAAAAAACCATTTAATTAATTACGTGCTTTACCTAATATTCAATGGACGTCAATTTTAGGAATCTTCCTGCTCTTAATAACGAGCAGTAATGAATATATGTAGATAGTAAGAATCCCTAGCGGGCGAAAAATGCCCGAACATTTGTATCTACTCATTGAGAGATGATTTTCATTTACCCTATATACTATACCCTACGGAGATTCAGACACATGAAGTTAAATAATTACTGCATCGTTCAGAATAAAAAAATCTATGTATCCTATACTACGTAGAATTTTATGAAGGGCATATAACGGTAAATCGAACGAGAATCATATACTAACTATACCTATCCAACTTGTGTTGAGCAGTTAACTTTTTGACTCTATACCAACTTTGTACATAAAGACAAACACATCATTCACTCAAAGAAAATGAAGGACGTTGACGAATAAGAAGAGATATGGTTCAAAATGCTGCATAGGTGGAGTCCAAACTTTACCACTCAATCAAAGCCAAACTACAAATGAAAGTCAAAGTATTTAGACCAAGCCTTGATGATGTTGAGAGACTAAGCTATGGGAAAGCAGCCCGGAAACGTGGCACTGGAAGTAAATATGTATGTCATCGTCTGAATCAAGAGGAACGCAAACTTTATGAACTGGCGAAGAATGCTGGGTATCTTTCTGTACGAGGAACTGCTTATAGAAAGGAGCGAAAAGGCAGCCCACTTTGCAATACTTTTCGTCAGCGATGTGATGCATTAGAAGAACTTTGTATTATTCTTGAAAAACGAGCACAAGGCGATAAATTACTGATTGATTTTTCAACATTGCGTGTTAGTGATGATACTCCTCATGTGAGGCTCATACTTGAAAATGTCATTGAACGATTGTATCCAAAATTGTTAGAAAACACCGAAAATCTAAGTCAATCCTGTACTATAAATCGAGATAAATTGCGAACAGAGTCAATATGGAATATCAATGAGAGATTAATTACGATCGAATGTGATAGGGATATTGCCAAATCTTTAGCTGGAGATATTTTGAAGGAGAGCTGTAGATTTCATAAAGTTATTCCAGATGATGCGTGTGATAGTAAGAGTGTTGAGATTATGCGTGATCTAACTTCAGAAGTTCCTGGAAGAAACGTGTCGGATGAAGTCGACAACGATTCCATAGATTGGGATGATTTGTGAATACCCATCATTATGAGGATTTTTATCATAACCGATACCGAAACTTTTTCAGACCTGCATTTTTTCCAATATAGAAATATGTTGATATTGGAAAATCATTGAAATCACTTCCACAATAGTTATCTCATACAATTTATTCAATGTTTCATAGACTTTTCATCTTTAAGCTAGAATCCAAATTGATCTCATTGAAAAAAAACGTTGTTACAAGAAACTTACCAATCTTTCCTGCACTACACAACTTTCTTTACTGCATTAGAAAACGAATGAAAAGAAGAAAAGCGAACAAGCTTTCGATACTGATTCAATCGTATATGTAGAAAACCTCATCCTTTCTTATTGACGTTTGAGGTGTATGTCAGCAATATTTATTTTGTTGATGGACTAAACATGATCGAAATTATTTATTTTGGACTCATTCTTTCGTTCCTCCTAAAACCAACATGAATAATAAAATAAATCTGTAGCTAAATTCAAATGAACATCGCTAAGGTCGTTTGTTAAAAAAATAGCAAAGATTCGATGGAATTCGAGTCTGCAGCTGTGTTAACATCGTTGAGGTCGTATGTTAAATAAATAGGAATTCGATGGAATTCGAGTCTGTAGACAAGAAACAACTGCTATTATTACATTATTGCAAAATATCAAAGAATAAATGTGAGTTCTTAAATGTCATATGAAACATCCATCCTTTTCGATGTATTTCAACATTTACATCAGATTGTCTGCACATAAGCAAAATCCTTGCAAGAAATTTCTGCTACTGTTGACATTAAAATCATGTACATGACATCTAAATAACTATCTTTCCATTTACATATTGTATCCAGCAAACACAAACACACAATGGATGAGAAAAAACAAGCAACTCTGGATTTAACTATAGATAAGATAGCTGACATGAACGTATCGGTAGATGAGGGTGAAAAAGTAAGTACCAAAGACATGGTCAAAGCAATTCAAAATATGGATGGTGCTTATGGAAAAAATGTTATTGGAGCAAGTATTGAAACATTTTCAATGGCAGATGGTAAAACAAAGAAGGGTGATATTTTCGTGTCAACATTGGAAGAAGCCCTTTATACAATCAAGAAACTTGTAGAGATGACTATTGAACAAATTAATGAAAAGAAAAAGAAAAAAAAGAGAAAGGATGGAAAAGATCCAGCTTCAAAATGGAAGTTTGAATCTGTTCCACTTAAAGAGTTCAACAAAACGATGGATGATGTCTTCACCTCTTTTTTGCTTTGGGGAGTGAAAGATGCAGAAGATGATGACAAAAAAGCATCTGTTTCGAATGAAAAAAACAGACTTTTCAATGTGTCTAAATCTTATCGCAGACTTGAGGCATATGCTGATTGGATGTATGATGCCAAGGATGACTTGACGAAACCAGAACTCACATCAGATACTCTGAAAGATGCTCACAAAACTTGGGCCCTAAAAGGTAAGTTTAATATATTTATAATGCGTGTTCTAGCTTTCATTTACTAATATTAGCAAAATAATATCATTTAGCATCCTATGACAAGGAAGATCACTTCATATGGTGGTTTGACTTAGCAGGTATGGATTTACAGGGTCTTAAATCTGTTCCTTTAGAAGAGAGCTTGCGTTATATGGTCTGGTATTCTCATTATGTAATGTTTGATACAAATGCACGAAAAAATGGAGTGATTATGGTCGAGAACTTAGACAAGATCGGATTCTTTGCAGCTTTCACGCTTATTCCACCAAAACTGAGTGCGAAAATGGATCGTCTTACAATTGGAGTTCTTCCTGTCAAGATGAAAAAGATTTACATCACGGACGCCGCAAATTGGTTTAATATTCTTTTGGCGATGATGAGTCCATTCATTTCTAAAAAAATGAAGTCTCGTATGGTAAACATGAAAGACGACTATGGTGGTATAATGGAGGCTCTTGGTGGGGCAGAATATATGTATGAAAGTTTTGGGAAATCAAAAGGTGGCATCCTAAAAAAAGATGAAGTTTCTGCTAAGTATTTTTCATGAATAATGCATATAATTTAAGAGAAAAAATCAATCTTGGTGATTGTACATTGATTTCTTTTACCTTCAAACGTCTCTTTTTTTTCAATTAATTAATGTAAAAGATTCTCACGATTCCTAAATAATCATGTATTTTTACTCTCTAATTTCTTCATTTCCACAGAAAGCTTTTTCAATTTAGATGCACCAAATACATATATGATATTCATAAGTATATCGAATCCAATAAATGATTATCTGAAACGTTTAAGGAATTTAATGATTTTTCCATGCTTTCATATTCCTAATAATTTCCTTTTCTTTTCAATTTCAACAAAAAAATACCAATGACTACAATGCGGTCAATTTTGATAGCTAAAGAAGTCTTATACAGACAAATAACAAACGGTTTAGTCAGCAAAATATTACAATTCTTTTATTATTTTGAATAAATTTTCTCTACAATACGGACGGATTTTCCACTTTTCTTTTATTGCGTTTTAATGCCCATTTGAAACCAATAACATTCAAGGCTTCGATTCGGTGATTAGTCAGAGTCGATTTCTCATTCTCAAAAATTTTTGATAACTCATGACGTTGTCTACGGACCCATCTTCCAAGCGGTTTATTCAGATTATATGTCTGTGGAACATTGCAATGCCCTGTTTGTTCTTTGTAGTGTCTTAGTTCATTATAACGCTGTTGCCAAAGAGCCTCCGCTCTATAGGTCGTTTCAAACTTGAATCCTATTTCCAAAAGCAATTGGTAACGCTCTTTCATATACTTGGCTGAAACTTTTACATTTTTGAAATCGTATCTTTGTTTGTGTACCCATTGCCCAAGGACAAGATTCTTGGAGTACTTTTGAGGCACGTTACAATGACCATGTTTATTTTTAAACTGTTTCAGTTCTAAATATCTTGACATCCACTTATGGCTTTTTTTCGATGAGCTTTGGCAAAATCCAATTGTCTTATTGAGTTTAAAATCGCAGGATAACTTCTCCACATAAAGTTCCTGTTGAGAATGTGTGTCACCATTGGAAGAAATCGATGAAAGTGATTGTCTTTGAAAAGGAATGCGTGTTTTTTCCATCTTTGATTGCGTTTGCGCTTCTCCACTTTCAACGATCGGTTGTGAAATAAACTTGATGGCTCTCTTTTTAAGAGGCATCGAGGCATTCAGAGAAGTTGATTTATTTTGAAACATGCTTGTGTCACACGAAAACAAAAATTATGAGTTTGGGATTGTTTTGGTCAGCTTAGCTTTCAAGATTTTTAATCGTCTTTTTTCTTAAGTAAGTGTAATACAGTATTTTTCAATTAAGTATTTACACATAAACCTAATTTTAGATGGAAAAGAATGCAAGTTACGTATAAATATATATAACCATGAACCATTTCAGAAACAAACAATCAAACAAGGAAACGTAATGTTACGTCATGAAAATAATTTATTAATTGTCATTATTGTACTAAATTTCTCTGCTTCGACTTGGGGACGGCTTCTTAGAAGGAAAAAAGGCCACCTCCTGCTGTTTCTTGAAGCCATTTAATATATCGATTGAAAAATCCACGTATCTAGTTCCAATTACAATGACCCTCTTCGACATAGATACTACAAGTGTAGGAACTTAGTCATGTTTAATTAGATTTTTTAAATCACTACATACTTTAAGCCATCTTGAAAAGTGTACTCAATCCTTACTGTAAGCAGTCTTGAAAAGTGTATTCCATCAATACTCAAACCCAGATAAAAATATGAGAGAATTAGAGAAAATGGTGCCTACAAGTATCGTAACTTCAACGTGAATGTCATCAACAAACTACGAATTCTTCACTTATACAAAGAAGAGGCCTAAAAAAATTTGGCTCACGTTTGCCTTATTTTAAGAAGTTTTCCTAAGGGAAACCTTTTCAACTACACTACGACAACGGTCACTTTTTTAGAACTTGGTAGATTTACTGTAAGCAGTCTTGAAAAGTGTATTCCATCAATACTCAAACCCAGATAAAAATAAGAGAGAATTCGAGAAAATGGTGCATACATGTATCGTAACTTCGACTTTTTGACATGAGAAGAGCAATCAACATGAATGTCTCTCTAAGCAACAAAATAACTTATGCAAAGAAGAGGCCTAAAAAAGTTTGGTTCACGTTTGCCTTATGTTAAGAAGTTTTCATAAGGGCAGACCTTTTCAACTACACTATGACAACAGTCACTTTTTTAGTACTTTGTATCTGAGATCCAAATAATAAACATCCAAGTTGAAAGGTAGAAATACTGCTGAACAAATATTAGAATAAATATGATTCTGTATGTTTAGAAAAAGGTATAAGGATCAACAATTTTCCTTTCCCAATTCTATATGATTGTTCTTGCCCTTCATTAAGTGTAGCTGATTTAGGCTAGCGCAGTTGTTATTTTGTCCTTTCAAAATCAGGTTGTATCGGCCTCAAGTATTTTTTTAGATTCAAAGTAAGTCTACTAATGAAGGTATTTTATATCGTTTAGTCAAATAGAGATAACTAATTCAGTAATATGAGAAACGTAGAAACAAAGCATGCAAATATATGAATAGGCGTTTATGAAAAGGTGACTTTAGATGATTTGCCTTGATTTTTGAGAATCATTATGTTTCATTTTTTCGCGAAACATAGCATGTGCTTCTTCCCAAACAGAAGAGAGTGTATTTGAATTTGATGTCTCAGTATTCATTTCTTTCTCATTACTTGGATTTCTGTTTGAATTTAGTCTTCGATCTTTTATATTTGATACATCAATTTTAGGGCCATGGACTACTAGTTGATCCCACCATATATACATTCCATACATTGGGACAGCTTTGCGTATAGTAATTTGAATCAGTTTGATGGAAGCTTTGATATTAAATGGATGGATTTTTTGTACTTTGCTGGCAAAATATTGAATCATAGTTTCAGTATTTCCGTACCGGCCATCATTGATAATTTCCCATTCAACGGAAGAAGTAGTATTATCTTCCTCCTCATCTTCCCGTGTTCCGTGAATAAAATGAGGTAGAGACCCTTTCAAAAATCTATGGGACTTCGAATCATTATTTTTGAAAGCAGATACTTCCAACACACCTTTGTCCAGGGATATGATTGAGTTATCTTTACTTGTATTACCACCTACAGCACAATGCCTGTTAGAATAAGACAATATCGGACTACTCCTTTTCATACTGTTTTCTGATGTATTGAAATTCGTCGAAGAAGATACATCGGAAGGAATTACTTGTGCTGATATCGTTTTTGAAGGATACATTTGGGAATCAAATGGGATGGACACGGTTACTTCAGATCGTGTTTGCGACCAGCATACTATATGATTTGTTTGCTCATCAATGAAAATGCTTCCATTCCCATGAAGGCTTTCAAGTTTGTGCTGTGAGCTGGAAATAAATTCAATGTTTCTTTGTTTGGATGATGAGATTTTTGTGGACTTGCTGGAAGTTGAACTGTCAACTGACGGACTTTTTTGTTGATTGATTGAAACGGAACCATTTTTGGACCAGGAGACGGACCCTGGTTGATCCAAACAAGTTACTCGTGGCGCCTGTGCATTATTGCTGTTATTACCATCATCATCACTATCGCTGTCGTCAATATCATCCCATTTGGAATAATCAATCGTCATGATTGTTCCTATGTTCAAGAAATACGTCTATTGATTGCTCTCGATTTTTTTGTTGCTATAATGTTTTTAAATTTGCCACGTGGATGATCAATATCAAATAGATCTATTTTTTCTCTATTTATTTATTTGTATCTTCTATATAGATTGATGGACGGAGATACATGTTCCGTGCAAAAAAATCTTTTCACTCATCTCTCTCTCCAGAGATTACATGCACGTACAAATTACGTGAAGAGAGTAGGAGGGTAGCATAAACTTGTCACTCACACTTCATCCAACTCATTCGAAGCACTTTCATATCTACAAGGGTACTATAGTCGACTTTCTTGACCATGAACTTACTACACAACACCTTTTTATCCTTATCTGCTCTCTTTCTCATCTCAAATAATACGGTCCTAGCACAAGCTTCAAGATCTACCATCACAACTTCAGCTTCCTTCATTTCACCCAAATCACCAACTATTGTATCAAACCTCTTCACACCGAACAGTCCAACCACTACCTTTCAAGCTCGGGAAAAAGCGATTTCTACATGTTATGGATATTGCAATACAAGCAGAAGCAGCACACCACTTCATGCTAAGAAACGAAACAAAGGAGAAGGACCTACCAAATCTCCACGAGGTGCCAAACATAAATCAACAGGACCACCCAAACTCAAAAATGGCAAAATTCAAGTTCAAATGACAAAGCATGTTGCCGGGACAGGAAATATTGGGGATGTGATTTTAGTAGCACCTGCATTTTATGAAAATAAATTAAAAAAAACACAAAGTGCACGTCCTGTGACAGATGAAGAAGTGGAGCAACAAAAATCGGAACAAAAGCAACAACAACAAGAACGAGATGCTATGGCCATAAAAGCTAAGGAACAATTGGAGAATATGAAAATTGTGTTTGAAAAAAAGGCTGGTCCAGAAGGTCATTTATTTGGGGGGATTAAACCCAAAGATGTGTTATTGGAGTGCAAGTCGAAGTTTCCAAAGAAATCAAAAGCGATGGAGGGCAAGGCTGTGAAAGTGCTCGGATTACTAGATGAAGAGGGGAAGGATATCGGTCATGATATCAAGGAGCTAGGTGTATATATTGCCACCATATCTTTAGGGTCAGATGTTCAGGCAAAAGTTGCAATTACCGTCAAGGCTTCGTAATCATAACAAGAATTCATTACCATGAAATTTTTCGTAATACATCATACAAACGATATTTATAGGCAAAACAAAAACATGGTAAACTATCTGATGAATATCTAATTGTTTCTACCCCTATACTAGTTCCATTCATCTCGTTCCATTTCCATTCGCTTTAGTTCTCCTACAACGTTCTCCATACTTTCCTGTAGCTTTTTTATCGTATCCATAGAATTCCTATTATATTTGTATAATCCATAAAACAAATCAAAACTGTCCGCAGTAGTCGTTCCAACTAGTTTCAGAACACTTTCGAAACCTTTAGTATCAATAGGAGTTTGTTTCAAGCCCTGGTCTCCCAATATTCTACCAGTCAAATGAGTTATAAATTGTGAATTAGCTGCGTAGGTATCATGATTTTTACAGGACAATGGGATCATACGGCATCCTTCTTCTTCCCATATAGATAAAAATCGCTCCATACGATCCATCCCTTCTAAATATGCTTCTGACTCTTCGTGGAATGTATGTCGTATTCCTTTTTCATCTAAAAATGTCCCCATAATATCATCAGCTTCATCTTCCTCCCATAAACTATTCTCTTCTTTTTTCATATCATTGGAAATGTCATGGTCTGTATGATTATTTTGCCAGTGCAGAGGATGGTAACTAGTGTCAGCATTTGCTTCTGATTCTAACATGGCTCCATGAATTCTTGTGCGCTCATATACAAAAGTTAATCCCTGCCATCCATTTTTACCTGAATCTGGACCAAACATAGGATGAGTACATAAAATATCACATTCGTTCGGTAAATGTTCTAGTAAGATTTCACGGGGATGTTCTTTGACACTAAGAACATCTACAATCAGTGGTCCTACAACTGGGAACATAATTTCGTCGCTTCTATTATGTCCACCTGCCGCCTCCTTTTTCTGTTGAGATATCTTTTCGTTCAGATGATGAGATAGTGTTTTAACAGTATCATCAAAACTTAGGATACTTGTGGCAATGACTATCACATCTAAATTTTGATCGACAAATGCTTTTGGATCGTTTAATGGGATGTAGGTCATATCCATTTCTTCCGCTAAATCTGTGTAATCACTTTGACTTGTTACCACTATGTGATCTGAATATTTGCGAAAATATGATCCAATGAATTGACCAAATCGACCAAAACCAATGATACCAATTCGTAAAGGAAATGAACGCAATGTGGCTAGTTTTTCAAGTCGGACTTGGGTTAGTAATTTTGATAATTTGGCTTCACGTTGTTTGATTTTTTTTAATTTTCCGATCATTCCCTCATTTGGAGTGCCATTTTCTGTTTTTGTGTTGGGATTGTGGAAGATAGGATTTGATGATGCATCAAAGCTTGAAGCTGCCATTATTACCATAGGTGAATCTTTATTATGGCTTTGTCTCAGCTTATCATTTGAAAATTTATAATGATGAATTATGTCATATTTATTGATATCATTTGATTTGTGAAAAGGGTGGTGGCGTGATATGAATGCATTTGATAGATTTGCAAACATAATAGCACTGATGATAGAAACTCTTGTCCAAAAATAGGATTTTCTATAAAGACATGTTGACAAGTTACTTCGAAGAACCATTATGATTTTCAATTGGAGCTTTCAGACTGCTGTTTTTGCACTTTACATGGATGGACAAATGAAATAAAAGTTTGCACTTGACACCCTTTTAATTATCGCTTTGGTTGGCAGCAGACTGTTGTTTGATGTTGTGTGCTACATACACATATGGTCATACATACGTAGGGTGTAGATATTTTCTCTTTTTCATCTTTTGATGGGCTTCAAGCATTCAACTTTTGTCCTCATCAGACGTAATTGTTTATGCTTATGCATTCTATTTTTTTACCGTCTTATACCTTGTTCGTACGTAATATTGTGGTATATTTTGCGTGTCGAATTCGTCTATATGCTGTGGCAGTTCTATTGACTGGCTAATTATGATTAAGTAATTATGTGGAGAGGGATCGAGCGTAAAAAATAATTGTTGAATTTTTGGCACTTGATTTGAGAATTGAGTCGGTCCTCGAATTTAGGCGCGATGGAAGATTTAATGTTGTACAGTTACTAGAGAGAAGGTAAGTGCATTTTCATTCTGTCGGAATAGCTTGATCTCATTTTTGGTTGTATCGAAGGATACATAAGAAGCAACAAACTAAAGGCCTATGTATTCCTTTTGATTAATGGCCAAATCATTTCATTGTGGATGTTATAAAATTTCTATACAAGCACTGTTCTCTATTTCACGAGAACATTAGAAATATTATTTATGTTAAAAAAAAGAAAGTAGGCAGCAGAAAATTTTCCTCAATCAAACATTCTTTCTAAAACTTCCACTAGAGGATTTATGAATAGAGAACAGTGCAATTTTTTTAAATAGACCTGGACATTAAAAATTGGAACGATTTTTTCTGATGGAAAAACTCGAACTCTAGAGAAACTTAATATATTCTGATGAAATCAGAATTTCAATATAAA
>Ga0209092_10005143_pt1 | contig 10643 bp, 2 predicted proteins | sample FraStrMetagenome_FD_187446 | JGI IMG/M metagenome (GOLD analysis project Ga0209092, IMG submission 187446) | Marine eukaryotic phytoplankton communities from Arctic Ocean - Fram Strait ARC3M Metagenome (SPAdes) (version 2) | ecosystem: Environmental > Aquatic > Marine > Oceanic | place: Fram... | reverse complement strand
CCATCTAGTATCTACCCTCCCTCTTAACCTTTTCTATTCCTAGCTTTTACGCTGAGGAATAAGAGGACTCCTGTCCGTTCCCGGGGCCTTGTTAAAAGCCGGGACAACAGGGTGGCACCTCTCTTGGTACTTGAGAAAGCCAAGAGGGCCGGCCGTGTCCGTTATCCCCCATCCGAGAGGCTGGTCTGGGAAAGGTAATTAGCGACAAGGTAGGGCAATCTACTGCCGGCAGGAGCCACGTTAGGTAACTTACAACGGGGTTTGTAGCCTGCTTTCGCCGAAGGTTATGGGCCGTGCTTAGCGCGCGCCCTACCTGTCGCGCACAAGCAATTCGAACGCTTTTATCGTTCGCGCACTTAACCGCGCTTGCGGTCAAGGGGGGTGAGTGTGCTCACGATGGCTGGAGAGGAAAAGAATGCGGAGGAAGCGCTCCGCCGAAGAGAGGCGGAAGCAGCCGAGGCGGCAACAGCTGATGCCATTGCTGCTGCTGCCACCTCTCTTGGTCTAACACCACCTCCTTCCCCTGGCTTTGTGGCTGATGTCAGCGCAGTTGTTGAAGCCGACGAGGCTTCTCGCAGTACTGCCCCAGCCAAGCGCTCGAGACCTTCCATCGAGCAGACCTTTCACACTTATGTTGGCGATCTTGATGAGGCAAATCGAGATTTTGACAACGAACTAGGAGGGCTTGAGATCGAGGGCGAGGATGACTCCAAAATTCGCAGACTGATGGTTCAAATGCAAAATATGAAGGATGACTTTCGCTCCATCATTGCAAATCAAGCCAAGACCATGGATGAAGCTTTGAAATCCGAACATACTGCAAACGAGATTAAGGTAGATGCGTTGAATGCTGCTATCGAAGCCGCAGAGAACGAGAAGCAGGAGTTCAAGAGCAAGGCTGAGGCCAAGCTAGATTTACAACGTGCTGATTTTCAATCTGAGAAGCTCATGCTTCAACGGAAATTCGACGAGGTTAAAGCTGACACTGAACGTCAGGTCGAAGCCTTGAAACGAAATTGGGCATCATCGGAAATGAAACTATCGAAACTTGTGCCCACGTATACAGCTAGTAAGCAGGCACTTGATGCTCAAGACCAATTCTCATTGGAAACTGTAGCCGGCCATGTTCTCAATGGTGGATATTCCAAGAATTTGTATACTGAGCAACGATATCAGCATAAAATCAACAAGGATGCGCCTTTCGAACCCCAACACGAACCAGGGCCTCAACTTGATGCATTCTTTGCTTCGTTGCGTTTTCCTCTTGTGGGAAAACAACGTCGCCAACGTAGCTATTACGAAGTAGTCTACGGCAAGCCTTTTCAAGATGATTACGAGCAAGACATGATGGATTATATTGACAAGCACAAGGACTATGACAAAGCTGGCTACAAAAGGGATGATGATTTCCACTGGGCCTATCTGCCCATGTCCGACGGCATGACAGCTGTCAAATGTGGCGGAACATTTAGGGCACATTGTGTACGTACACTTAATCAATTGCAAATCAAACATCCCAAAGGCAGACAGTTTGACAAAGAGGGCGCTGGTGACTATTTCATCGGTGCCAGGCAATGCACTCTTACTCCGCTGGAGTGGGAAATCAACGACATGGAAATGCAGTTCTCGCTCATGCATTGGATCGCCCCTCGATCTTTGAAGCAAGCTGGCGAGGCTGATGTTGTGCCAGAAACCACTGGCTTCCAGGACAGGCTGACTTACCATCCGGAAATTTTGGCAATTAATCAAATTGCCCTATCGGGACAGGCAGGTCCTGGTATACTGAATTTTCTGGAAGTGAAATTGACGGAGATTTTGAATGCCACTACCGACGAAGAAGACATAGTCAATATTCGTAGGCTCATTCGGCAGATCGACATGCAGTGGCCCCACATTCACCTTGCCATGGTTGTCGAAAAGCTGCAGGTTTACATCAATAAATACGTACTTCTTACAGGCGACAAAACTACCGGCTTGACGGAAGTTGAGAACATTGCGTTGAACGTAGCAAAGGACTCTCTCGTTGCACACTGCAAATTTCAACAACCATCGTGGCTTGCCTCTAGCCAGGACCAAGGAGAGATAAATTTCTATCGCGCCTGTTACGAGCTCCAAGAATTGCACCGAAATAAGTCTATCTACGAAGCGGCGATGAAAGGCCGCGACGAGACTTCATTTTCTATTGAGATGAGAACGCTGCGGGCCATGTCCGAATGGAATCTGTTTGTTAGCCACGTTCGGTCCCTCCAAAAGCGCACTAAGCTTGCCTTCAGCGGGGTGTCGCAAGATATTGTGTCCCTACACACTGAACTTAATGCTCCCTCTCCGCTGGATGCCCAATTTCATGGTTCTGACACTGATTCCATCGATGAGGACGCTCAAATCGAACTTGGCCTTTACACAGCCAACTCTAGACAAAATCGAAGCTCATCCGGCGGAAAACTTTGGACGCCGGGACAGTCTAAACGGGTTTTTAATTCTCCATCTTCATTTGCTGATAGGAAATTCGATCCTGCTCCAAGACGTTCAAAAGGTCCCTCGGCTCACCCTCGTTTCAACCCTGACCGAAGGGCACCACGCAAGCCGGGAGACGAGAGACGCAGCCAAGGTTTCCAATGGAGACCTCAAAACGCTGAAGAAATGGCCAAATCGTTTAGGCAGATTCGAGCTGAAGTGTGGCCTGATAGCAAGCTGCGAGGACTCTCAAACGATGAGTATCTGACTCTTTTACGCAAAATTAGAATGTTAGGCAGCTACGTCAAGAGGCAAGACGAGCAGGGGTCAAGTGCTTTGTTTTCGAGCGCTCAGAGTGCATCCAAGATGATCCATAAGCTGAATGAGACGCTGTCCAGCGTTGAAAACTATGGAAAGGCGGCCTTCGCCGTAATGAGTGATCAAAATAACGACGAGGCTCTTCTTACAAGTAACTGGATATCGGACATTGCATCTAAACCGGACGCGTTTGAACTAGCGAAGGAAGCACTCTTCACCAAAGAAGATGCCCCCTCGCCAAGTGACAACGGAGGTAACGATGATGATTTTCTACACGAGGAGGGAGACACCTAAGGGGCTCCTCGGACCCGATTTCCACTGAATTATTTATAACAACCGATTGCTTGGACCGCATCAAAAAGGGCCACCTGGACAAGGGGGTGCCCCCGATGTCTGACTTGGCCAAACTAGGTACGAGGACCGTCGTAGACGGTGGCGCGTCTCGTAACTTTATTGGAAAAGGCAATAGACGTTTCCTGATTCCAGGTACTATCGTCAAGCTCGAAGTGCCCCATCCGGTGCTGATGGGTACTACGTCGTCAAAGGCAACTCACACAGGCCTTGGTGCTTGCCTCTTGCGTTGTCCTTTTAATCCGAGCAAGTGCAGAGTCGGACTGGCCGAATTCTTCATGATTAACAACTTTCATAACAGTATCATACTCTGGTCCTCCAGTGTGTTTATGGCTCACGGAATTCACACTGCGCAGGGGGACGGAGTACACACTCCGTATATGTATAGACATGTAATGCAACTGGATGGAGACAAGTACGACTATCGAAAGCTCAAAGGCGTCTCTGGGACCGCCGTTGCGTTGTTACAGCGTCAGGCAAACGGTCTGATGACCGTTGAGTGCGTTGAGCCCGGTCCGGACATCAAAGAGCTCACCGATTTCGTTACCGGTCGGCAGATTCCCCTAAAATCTGAGCTGACGCGTACTTTGAGCCCTGCGTTGTGTGACTGTATACAAGCTAATTGTACTAAGATATGTAAATCACTCCCTTTACCTGAACCATTGGTAGCGAATGTCGCGCACTCAGCGTTTGAGGCGCATGATCGGCCTGAAGCTTTAGTTGCTTTGGCGGCCGGCGATGCGCATGCGCAGACCGACGCGGTGCCAGCCCAAACTGGCGTTACCAGGGACATCAGGCCCCCGGCCGAACCACCTCCGGCCAGTCTCCCTTCTGATGTTCCCAAATCTACACCGGTAATGCGCATTCTTCTCATTGGCTGTGGCCTCTGCACCGAAAAGATGCTCAACGCCAGGCTCAGGGCAAAGGGGGTGCACATAGAAGTTGTCGCGTTTATTGAATTTGGTGCACGTTTCGATTATGCAAAAGGTAAATTCCCCAATGCCGTAGCGTTATATGACCTCGACGCCGTTATCGAGGCCCTCCACGCCGGCGAGCTTACGTTGCCAGAATTTGATTTGGTGTTTTGCACTCTGCCGTGCACGGACAACACTCAACTCAAGCAACTCAACGGCTATCCTACGCCAGCGGCGGCCCATCTGTTTACTGAGTCCCAGCTAGAACTAATTGACTTGGTTGCACCGCCACTGGTGCTTAACGAAATGGTGCCACCAAGGCACGACTATACTCAGGTACACGAGCGGCTCATTGCTGAGTTCAAGCGCCGTGGCTACTACGTTGCTGTTGACTTGGTCGATGCCTGCTGCGTCGGCGACGTCTCGTCACACCACCGCTGGTTTGGTCTTGCAAGCAAGAATCGGTTGCCTGAATTTAATGTCATCAAAGCTAGCAGAATGGGGTGCGTGCCGAGGCCGCTGTCCGAAATCTTGGACAGACGCAGCGCAGTGCCCAAAGACCACTTTTGGTCGTGCCCTAGCAGCGCTGTCAGTACAAACGCGCCTCAATTGGTCAGAAAATTATTTTCGTGTTGGCATCAACCCAGGTTCTCGCGCTCTATTCTCGGACACGAGGGTGCTTTGGCTGCTGTGCTGTTAGCGTGGTACTTCGGGAAGCACCAAACCCTCTCGGAAGTCGAGGTAGGGGCTAAAAGCGGGCCACAAGGAGTCGTATACCACAACTTGCATGACCCTGGTCTACAGCACGTGTTTGTGCTCCTCCACGCTGCTTTCAGGCGTCAGGGGGTGATTCAATACACTTTTGCAATCGGGGTCAACTGCAAACCGCGCGCACATGGTGATGCAGACCAATCGCACCGTCTTCGCATTGGTTTTGGGGAGAAATCAGGTGGAAGGGTCTGGTTTAATTGCATTGCTAGGCCGCAAGCCGACGCAAGCCACGGTGAATTGGCTGGCGGTGTGGTCTCGCGCATAAACAGAAGCTCCCCGAGCATGGTGGTATTGGAGCCAGGGGGGTATATACGGTTTGTTGACTCCAATAACATCCTCAGGTCTAAGCTCAAGGCCACGCTGGCCCACACCTGGGGGTGGATCTACGACAGAGTGAAAGGCAACGGTCTGTGTGACACCACAGGGCCAGCCCCCACCTTCACGTCCCACGCAAATATTTTGGTAGCGTTGGGCCATGACGGCAGGGGCAATTTCAACTTTCGATATCTAACTGTCGCAGAGGCTGCCCGGATGAAGAGTTTTGACAAGGAGACAGTCGAATATCTGTGCTCGATTGACCCGACTGACGCGTTCAGGCTGATTGCAAATGCAGTACCGGGCAGACTGCTCGAAGCGGTATATAGCGCGGTGTTTAGGATCTGGAGCGTCGACAACCTAGCGCCGGCTGATGCATTTTTGGTGGATGAACTTGAAATGCACTTCGGATCGGAGCTCGGAGCCTCGCTTCGAGACAGTGCGGTGCCCTTCGTGGATAGTGCGAAGCCCGAGGACGCCGAGAGTGACCGTGACGCTGACGGCGATATGCCGGACTTGGCTGACGCTTGTTCGGATGACGAATCGGATGGGGAAGCTGACGTCGAAGGGATGTTTGGACCCGCGGTGTTTGATCCCCACATTTCAAAGCGGAAGCACACGCCCAAGGTCAAGACCTCGGACTGGAGGCCCATGCCCCCGTCTAATTCCAGGGGGTATGCTGAGACTAAATGGCGTGTGAACAGATATCACCAAATCACTCACAGGTCCAAGGAGCTCATCGAAAATGACATTATTGCCAACCCAGGGCTATTCGGAATGGTGCCAGGAGACAGTCGTTTCATGTCACCGTGTCGCGTGTGCGAGCTAAACAAGCCTAAGCAAGGAGTTCGGCATCATGCGCCTCACTTCCACGAAAATGAGCTAAAGCATGCACCCGGTGAAGCCTGGATGATTGACATTTGGTATGCACCCGTCAAATCGCTCCATGGCCAGTACGTTTATTTCCTTATCTGCTGTGATATCTACACAGACTACGCTGTGGTTGTGAATTTACGGAGTCTAGATACCAACACTTTCATCGCTGGGCTGAGTTCACTCAGGGACCGCATCAAAGAGGAATTTGACATCAATATACGACTTATCGTGTGCGATCATTTCTCGAGCTTCAAAGAGCGGTCCAAGCTGAAGCTGTTCAAGCACAAATGGAACTGCAAGTTTGAGCTATTGTCCCCCTATGTACATCAGCCCAACAGAGCTGAAAATGCAATCAAAATTCTCAGAAACAAAGCTGTCGTGTTAATGCAGAATTTGTCGGACAAGTTTATCAATGGCAAACGCTGCATTCCAGAGCAGTGGATCCCGGAATCACTCAACATGGCCTCCGCCATTCACAATCAGGGCGCTAACTCCTCGATGTTGCGTAAGTTTGGTCGGAACTCCACTCCCCGTGCGCGTATCAGTGAGAACACCGCAAGGGACCTGCCTCTCGGTGTGTTCGGGGAAGCTGTCTCTTTCACCTTGCCAAACAAGATCAAGAGTCGACTCGCCAGGGTCGAAGCCCTCTATTTGCACCCTGCAAACTATGATGCCGATCGGTTGCCCCATGCAGCTTCCACCCGTTCTTCAGTTGTTGTGCTGGTGGGTACTGGTAAGAAGATGACCACAGAGCAGTTCAGCCCTCTAGGTTTCTGTGAGCAGGCCAAGGTTGAATTCATCGGGAAAACTATGGGGAATGGTAACGTTCGACCTGAACCGGATATAGCAGACTCGTTTGAACGTCCTAAGCGGGAAGCGCCTTTGCCCTCAATGCCAAGGCGAGCCTCCAGGGGGACTTTCGGCGTGGGGGGTGCTAAGCCTTCTACCGAGGTCATCGACAGGCCAGATCGTGTGGATTCAACTCCAATCGCTCACACTCGAACAGATACAGCTGCTCCTGCCCCTCAAAAGCTGGAGTATCTCTTCAGGTCACCTCAGTCCAAACACGCGGAGGACAATGTACTGTCTCCGGGAGTTCCCAGCCCGGATGACATGCCTCCGAGCAGCCCAACAGACTTGGGAGACTTTGCTACGCCTGGAGACAATATTGACACTCCCTCCGTGGCTGCACCTCCGACCCCTGGTCCGGGTGCAAGCACACCAAGAGCAAGTGCAAGTCCTAGGCTGGTTCAATCTCCTATTTTGTCGCCTATGGTCTCTCCTGTTGGCGAATACAACGGACCACCGCGTGCAGGTGAAACCTTCAGGATAAGGAACAACGACGACACCTGGGTCGACGCTCTTCGAGGCAACAGAACTCTCAGGAGGTATCAGGTTGCTCCAAAACAATTTCTTTCAGAATCAACGCCTGGAAAACAGCTCACCCTCAAGTCTGGAGAAGCTATTGTAATTGATTCCCCCTCTGGCCAAGGACGGGAAGGAATGGTCTCCACCTACGACATACGGGAGCATCGACATGGGCCGCGTACGGACCCTAATGCCACTTGGCACCGAACGCCGTCCAAATATGCGTCTCTTCACACGTCTATGGAGGAGGCAGCTTTCATTGCCGATGCGCTACACAAGCCCACGTTGACCACTTTCCTTACCGACAGTGGCGAAGCCATCGAGACCATTTACAATATCGATACGACTGGATACGCTCAGCCCAAAGTCAGCACACTGAAACGAGCGGACAATAGGGTGACTTTACTTCAAGTTCCTGGATTTTCCGACAGGTACACGCTGTTAGACGTGTCGCGACGCTCCAAGTCCGACAAGGCCGATGTCGCTGCGACCGCGCTTCTATTTCTCACTGCTGTCTCGTTTGCTGGAATTACGTCCAAACAAAACGCCGTTCCTGACGTAGTTAAATCCACACTGCTGCAGCGAAAGAAGCGACACGACGTCAAAGCGGCCTATCTGATGATGGATCCGAAGGCCGGCATTGATCAGGCGGTCGATGTAGCCTCGTATGGCGAGCATGGTGGGACTGTGGAATCTTTGAGGTACGAGATGCAGTTGAAGCACCTGGAGCCCGACGGTACGGGAAGGCTCACTTGGACCAGTTTCAATACCTTCCTGAATTCGGAGACTGGGGGTGGCGATGAACTGTATTCGGCTTTCTTTTCCGGACTCGAGTCTCAAAGTCTGTCAGATCGTGCCAATTCATTTCTAGTTAAGTCACAGAACGCTGCTTTCCTGTTCGGTGACGATGAGTGTCTTGTGGGATGTTACGACACTATTGGGCGGCATTTTAAGAGTCTATATGACTCGTCCGATTCGCTCGATCATTTGCCCTTTTCTCACTATGATGAACAAGAAGAAAAATGCTTGCAGGTCGTCGAGGAGTGCTGCCTCAACCGGTACGCTGATCTCGAAGTCGCAGTACAACTCTCATGCTTGACGACAATCATTGGAGAAAAAGACTTGCACTACGAGCCAGAGACGATGATTGAATTGAATCAGGAGCTGCCTGAACTTCGAAAGGACTATGTCAAAGCAATCGTCAGGGAATTCGCTGGTCTGTGCCGAAATGACTGTTTCTCTCTGGAGGTTGTGCCTGAGAATCGCTCTCCATTGAGCACTCGGCTCGTTTTGAAGGTGAAGCGCAAGGCTGACGGAACCTTTGCTAAATTCAAGGCCAGAGCGGTAGTCCGGGGATTCATGGCTAAGATCGGGGTGGACTACTACAGTGTTTACTGCCCTATGGCTAGTCTCAACACGTGTCGAATGGTGATGGCACTTGGATTGAAGAACAACGTGCCCATCCATCACGCTGACATTCCACAAGCTTTTATCCAGAGTGAACTGGATCGCGACATCTACGTCACTCTCCCTCCTGGTATCAGTGTCGCGCATGATTTGTTACATAAGGTACAAGCTCAGAACCCGTCCAAACGTATTGGGATTAAGCTTCTGAAATCTCTATACGGACTCAAGCAAGCTCCCATGCTTTGGAACAAGATGCTTAACGAAGTCATGGTAAAAGCTGGATTCACTCGGAGCAAATCTGATACATGTCTGTACGTGTCGCACAACAATGGTAAGTGGTGCGCCTGTGCTGCTTTTGTAGATGATATTGTTGTGACCGGGACTGATAGCGAGATGATTGCGAAGCTGCGCGAGACTTTTGACTCCACTTTCAAGGGCGAAGGCCAATGGGACGAGTCGATAAATAGTTTTCTTGGGATGCATATCGAGTACGACCAGTTCGCTGGAAAACTGTCCTTCAGTGTCCGTAGCAAAATTGAAGATCTATTCGAGAAATTTGACTTTCTCGGAAATCCACCGAAGAAGAGGTTGGGTAGAGATTTGCACGCTCCATATCTACCTCAATTCGAGCATCCCCCAGAAGATGACGAGTTGGACGAGGAAGAAATGCAGATCAAGGAAAACTTTGCTTCTATCGTTGGAAGTTGCATCTACTTCTCCATCACTGCACGCCCCGACATCGCCACTATAGTGAACAAGGCTTGTAAGGGCATGCACGGTCCGTCCAAAGTCCACATTATGTATGTCAAAGCCCTCATCCGCTATCTCAGGAATCACAAGAACACCAACCTTTCTTACACTCGCGAAGGGTCTTCATCCCCACTGCTCAGGTCTTTGAGTAGCTCTTTCATCGAGTTGGACGTGCTGGACTCAGCTCCGGTTGTTGGGTTTTCGGATGCAAACCACCTAGACAAAATTGTGGATGGCGGTATGTACAGTACTTCGGGAAACTGCTTCCTGCTGTTCGGCAATCTAGTGCAGTGGTCCAGCAAGCGTCAAACTATCCACGCGTCTAGCTCCATGCAGAGCGAGCTTATTGCTGCTTGTACCGCATCTGACAGTGCCGTGTGGTTTCATGCTATGATGGTTGAGTTTCCCTTCCTGTTTGACTTGGATGGGAAAGTGCCTCCAGTGCCTCTGCTGATCGACAACCAGGCTTGTCTGTCTGTTGCCAATCATCCTGAGAATTCGTCTCGTACAAGACATATTGCACTGAGAGAATTTCGCATCCGTGATTACGTTGAGGGGAAGCAGGTGCGACCGTTGTGGTGCCCGGGGTCACACAACCTGGCCGACCATTTCACTAAGCTGCTGGAACGCTTGGTGTTTCAACGTTTAAATTTCTGTCTAGGCATGTCTGGCATGAGTGAGGATGTGCCAATGCCGCCGTTATTGGAACCTAAGAAGCCTAATGCTCCCGAGGGTTTCATTACTGAATATGTAAGGGACGGTGATGCTAGAAGCTGGAAGTTGTTCCCAGCTTATGGACATTCAAGCTCGCGTATGTTTTATGACGCATTTATCTGCTCAGATGGTATTATACCAGTTGAGTGCGATGCTTGATGTGGTGGTGCTTCATGTCAACTCGTGGATCTAGATCCAGGGGGTGTTGAGAGATTTGACATGTATGACCCCCATGTACATGCAAGTACATTGGGCTGCCCTAGGTGACAACCACCATTCCATCTAGTATCTACCCTCCCTCTTAACCTTTTCTATTCCTAGCTTTTACGCTGAGGAATAAGAGGACTCCTGTCCGTTCCCGGGGCCTTGTTAAAAGCCGGGACAACAGGGTGGCACCTCTCTTGG
>Ga0209092_10005142_pt1 | contig 10643 bp, 9 predicted proteins | sample FraStrMetagenome_FD_187446 | JGI IMG/M metagenome (GOLD analysis project Ga0209092, IMG submission 187446) | Marine eukaryotic phytoplankton communities from Arctic Ocean - Fram Strait ARC3M Metagenome (SPAdes) (version 2) | ecosystem: Environmental > Aquatic > Marine > Oceanic | place: Fram... | reverse complement strand
TCTGGATCCTAGCTTACTTCAACTGTGTCAGAATCTGTTCTTCAGTATTCTGTTTGGTTGGCTCCGTCATCGGAATTGTGTGCATTGACAATGTCACACATGATTTGGTTTTGCATGCTTTATTTTTATTTGTTTTTATTTTTATTTAATATATATGACGACATATATTAAACATTATTTGTTTATTTGTTTATTACATATATATGACGACATATATTAAACATTATTTATTTGTTTGATTATTATATATATGACGACATATATCAAACATTAATATGTATATGATTTATTACATTTATTACGTATTGTTTAATGACAATAGTTATAAACCTATTGTAATTATTGCTGTATATGACAGTAGGTTTGGTTGGTTGAGATAAATTTGTAGTATTATGGGAAAACGTCATCATGTTTCAGTCCCTGTCTACGGTCTAGTATTCATGTCTTTCGATTTACTAGCATTGATTTTTTTGTTGAGCTTTCTTTGTTTTGACTTTTCAAATATACATTAGTATCTTTGTGACGTCATAAAATATCAAGTCGAACACGCATGTGATATGACGCAATTAATTACGGTGGATCCGAGCCACAGAATGTGGTTCGACATGCATCTGGGTAAATTAGATAGGTAAACCAACATACATATATACTATGTGAATGTGTGGTGCTATCACATTTATCTGTAACTTTTATATGATGCTGTACTCAAAAACAACAAAAACAAACAAAAACAAACAAAAACAAACAAAATAATTAATCTAAACTCACAATTACTTTTATCAACAATTTGGAGTGCACGCCTAGTTTGATTACATTGTGATTGCAAATTACAAGTCATCAACAAAGATAAAGAATTACTGAAACGCTTTAAATCTTCGCGCAATCTTAAATTCAAAGGGTTTCACGGAGGTGGAAGATCGTTTAAACTTATTTGCAATAAAGAAATTAAGATTGTCATGCCGAAGGCACTTCAACTTAGAGCAGTACAATGGTACCACAATGTATTATGTCATCCGGGTGAGACTTACACAGAACTCACCATAAAACATCATTTCACATGGACGAATATGTGTAAGGATGTTCACAAAGTGTTTTCCAGATGTAACACCTGTCTTCTGACAAAAAGAAACAACAAAAGAAGTTATGGACTTCTTCCAGAAAAGGAAGCAGAAAGCGAACCCTGGGAAAAAATATGTATCGATTTGATAGGTCCTTACCCCATCCCTACCAAGGGATATAAGAAAACCAAAGATCCAAAACCATTACAATTGTGGGCTGTGACCATGATAGATCCAGCCACTGGATGGATTGAGATTAAAGAATCACCACCAAGCGCGCTGACGTCGTTGCTAATGTCTTAGAAAAGACGTGGCTTACGCGGTATCCAAGACCAAGTGTGATCACTTTGGATCGAGGAAAGGAATTTATGGCAGAAGTCACAAAAATGATCCGAAATGACTATGGTATATAGAAACGCCCGATAACGGTCAGAAACTCTCCGGCAAATTCAATCGTGGAACGTGTTCATCAAACGATTTCGAACATTCTACGTACCTTTAAAATTCATGACACGACAGTGGACGAAGAAGATCCCTGGAGTGGACTTTTAGCGGCAACGATATTCGCCATAAGATCAACAGTACACACCATCACTCAACACACACCAATGCAGTTAGTGTTTGGTCGTGATGCTTTTCTCAACATTGCTCATGATGCTAATTGGAGATACATTAAAGAACGCAAACAAAGATTGATCAAAATCAACAACAAAAGAGAAAATCGAAAACGAATCCCGTATAATTACAAAATAGGGGACCAGGTAATCGTCAAAGGAGACTACTTGGCTAAGTATGCTAACTTAGCGTACAAGGGTCCATACACTGTTACTGCTGTTAACAATAATGGGACTGTTCGTGTGGACATGTGTATCATCACTGATGCGATCAACATTCGAAATGTCCATCCCTATCGGTCAAGATAACCCAAAGAACAGAACGCTCATCATGGAGGCCCATGCAATATACAGCATATGCATTAGCTAAATTTATCTAAGATTTAGATAAACTTACTTAAACAAAATAAATATCAATGATTTATTTAATGAAAACATTAAATAGCATTGAAATATTTAGTTAGAATACAAAGCAGCATGTGACTGCTCGTATACAATAAAAATATAAATAAAAACAATCAAGTCTTCTTCAACACAAGGAAGCCAGTTCAATGTCGAAGAACATGAACTGCCAAGCATGAATCAAGTAGCATCCAGTGGAGATCCCTATCAACATGCGAGTGATGTCTCCATTGGACATGCGATGAGAATTCTTTGAACAGCTGTCTGGCCAACAGATGTCAAAGATCTCGCCGTTGAAACCAAGTGGGTATCAATATACGTCTGGTATGGGACGTATGTGTAAATTGTGATCAAAGTAATAAATGATAAAACTAAACTCATAATTATTTTTCAACCATCTTTTAATCTAGATAGTCTGTGCATAAGGCAAATGCACACAATTCTGATGACGGGGCAAACCAAACAGATTCTGACACAGTTGAAGTAAGTGATGATCCAGAGAGATCATACTTACAGTTGTTCTGTAATATCAACGTGGTGCCTGGCCAGCACAGCGTCGTGGTTACGTCTTTTAATACATCCATTAATTCTATGTTTCTTTGTTGTAAATTATATGTTAGAGTTGTAGGTAGTTAGTATAATGTAGTACATGGTAAAATTAATAAATATTAATTTTACTTTCAGCTCACAATTCCAAAACAACAACAACAAACAAACAACCCCCACAACACACCCCAATTGTGTGTTTGTCGACAACCTATTCCTAGCATAGGTCAACACCTTCTGGCATGGTAGCCTTCTGGCATGGCTTCCCACACTCTACGTAACTGCCTTTCCAGTGCTCCCACGAGTGAGGATCCACCGTATGTCCATGGATAAAACCTGTTGAGGGGCAACACAGTAGCAATTATGAGAGGTTCATGCATTTGGTATGTCCAGGCCTTAATTTTTGCAGGTACAGTAAACAATAGGTCTGAGGCTTTGCCAAGAACTTTGCGCCACTTAGAGGTCATCAATCTAGGAATCACAACAATAAGAGTGGTTGTAGTGCGCTTGTGTCTAGCTAAACAAAGTTGCTCCACTGCGGCTTCAGCAGCAGCTGGAGCAGATGATCACAAATAAGATCCATCAGCGGAGTGTCCTTCTCCAAACCATCCTTCAGCATTAAGTAGTCTCATTTGCGATCCCGCCCAGCTCTGAATCCATGGCATTAGATGACCAGATCGTTCTACGGCAGTTTGGCTAAGAGGAACAAACGATAACACATGTTTATCACCCAAAATTCCTTCCTCAGTGTCCCCACGTGAAAGTCCATCGATTCCCGACGCTATCATGCGCGTGTCAGAGATATGAACTACATGAAGCTTAAGCTTGTAATGGAGCTCAAGCTTCTTAAGTCGGAGAACCAATCCAAACAACACTATATTCGTTGAAGTGCCACGATAATACTCTCCTTCCGCAGTCGTATTGTCCGTGAACAAGAAGATTTCCCTATGGTCAATGAGCTTTTCCTTAGCCCAAGATTCCAATCCCAGGACCAAGTTATTGAGCTCTTTGCAGTTGGATGATTTTTCTGACTCAGATGTTGACCAATTACCAAATCTATAATGGAACCGTTCATCCACTTGTATGCCGCAACCAAACCCTTGCCCGCTTGCATCTCCAAACCCATACACAACACTCAGCGATGATTTACTGCGTATGGTATGTTTCGGCGGCTATAAAGGAACTGTCAATTCAACCAAAGCAGCGATGTCACTAGCCAATCTCGGAACTGGTATAACATTTTCAGGAGCCGAGCCCTGAGCCTCACCATAAACCATATTGCTGAACATATCCTTCTCCATCTCTTCCTTCGGCTTGATCCACTTCCAGCCTTCATTGTCCCGCCCATCTCTCCATCTATCCAAAGTTAGATGGATCCCTTTTAAATAAGAGACCATCTCAGAGTAGGTTCGAGTCGTATATATTAAAAAGCCGCGGACTCTCTCCAATTCTTTAAACAGGATGGGTTGGTTTTGCAAACAGAAGGAGTGGATCCATCGCACCTTGACCCGGGTCTTGTCCCATTTTCCCTGGGACACCATGACTGACAACTTTTTACCTTCCGCCAGTATAATCGACCCTGTCCAAGCACCAGGAGTTTGTGACTGCTTGTGACGCTTTCGGCTTGCATCTTGAATTCCAAGATAGTTGTACCTGGAACCTGTTTGTCGGGTGGGCTGTCAGCAGCTTTCTGAAGAGAAACAAGTGGTTTTAAAATCGTCCACAAGGATCAACAAGTCACACGCGATTAATCCCCACAAACTAATTTTAGCCACCCACGTAAGGGTGGGGTCGTAACCTTTGCTCCAGGGTAGGTTCGATCGGATTGTATGTCATTGGAATGGATTGGCTGGGTCCCTTCTATCACCTGTAACATATTCGGCCGAATGTAACACCGCTTGAACGCAATTATATGGGCTGGACTTCAGCCCCATGCAGTTTCTGGCCCACCGCTTCCAAGTAAGTAAGTAGAAATTATATTTTAAGTGCTATAGTATAGTATGTAAACAGGGAATAAAAAATGCACTGGTCCAAACTTTAAGACCGATATTTTTCAGGCGGCGAAGCCGCCTTTTTTATTACAATGAAGTCGTGATTCAATTTTCTTTTATGACGCAACCTGTCTTTAACTTCGCTAATCGTTTTTCGTTTGCCCGTTGAAATGTTGTCGGTCCCTTTTTTCCAAATTCTTTGATTTTCACTATTTGAGTCCCGTATCTTTACATAATTACCTATTTTCCTCTTCCGACATTTTCCATTCACTTCAAATTTTCCTGCAATCCTTATTGGCGGGAGTTTTTTTTCAATTTTTCGTTCGGTATGTGAAATTACTTCTACCTGTCTCCGTTTGCTTCCATTCATATTCTGATTCATTTCTAACATTTGTGACTGTTTTGGCTTCCTGTTGACTTTCCTGGATTTGTATGGATTGTCATCGTTGGTCGGTTCATCCATGCAAGTTGATTTGGAAGGCTGATTTGATTTCTGATCGTTGGATGTGGTGTTCCTATTTTTCGTTGTTGGGTCAATGGACTGTTTTGGCTTGTATGTTGCACTCACATTGATTGAGTGCTTCATATAGGCCGAAGGAAGTGTACATTTTTTGTTTTTTTTTCTTGGTGCTCTATTTTCCAGGGTTGATCCGATATTCCTGGGTTTGTACGTTGCACCTGCATTAACCAAGTGCTTCATACTAACCGATGGATTTATTTTCGTCTTCCTTTTCATTTTGTTTGCCTTTTTTTCTTTTTTATTTGGCTGCAATTGAAGATGAGAATTCAAATCTGTTCCTATTGTGTTTCGTTTTTCGATCCCCAATTTCTCTGCTACATTCACTCTACATTTCCACATTTTGACTGTTGAGATTGGAGCTTTTTTAAAGAACTTATCGGTACGGCGAACCAGGTGAGTATCTTGCGGTAAGAGTCTCCAAAATTCATTTCTTAATTTGAAACAATGTTTTTTTAGTTCATCTCTTAACACTGATTCTGCTGTTCCTTTCGAATTCGCATGTACAATTTGACACCTTGTATTCCACATATGGATACTCATTTGCAATAATGCATGTGAAATCGTCGATGCCCATGAGTCACCACTCACGAAATGTCCGTATTTCTTCCTAAGATTTCTCTCGTGTGCTCGCTTCCATTTGCTCGATAGTTCTGGCCCACCGCTTCCAATTCAACTTATCTTTGGTATGTTCAGGGAAATAATGGGTAAAGTCCACACCACACCAAGGTCTCAGACTAGTATCATGCATTATGAAATTCAAAAACATCTCACCAATGTCAATATCCACCATGTAGTATCCTGGGTTAACTGTGCTAAGGTGAGTCTTTATTGCAGGCGCCAAAAACCACGGAACCCAAAGACACTTGTTCAACCCTGAGACCGACGCATCATATACCATCCTAATGTCCTGCTCTCCCTTGGGGACTGCAAAGAAGCGCGTCAGATTTTTGACAAAGCCACCCTCTATGTAGTTACGTTTCTTCCATGCAGTGATCAACTTCTCTCTCACCAGATGTTGCGTTTTTGGGTCACAATTCTAAGATATTTGTCTTTGCACGATGAACTACGATGAACTACGATGAATGTCCTTTTTACCTACAAAATGCGTTTCTCAATACCGTAATTGTGCCGCATACTTCTTGCACCGATTTTTTACTGCATTTTGACAGCAGGTGAATTTAAGATATATATGCCTGTGACTCTCTAGTCTTCATTCTTTTTTAATTCGAATTTGGGAGCCGTCTTGTTTATATATACTAGTTCAAACATGTTATGGTCATGTTTAACATACGAAATAGATTTGTCATTCTTATACCTGCTTAGTAGCTTCCACGAGTCGTCACAATGCACCAATGTCTAACACATTAAATATAACTTACACTTAAATACTTACTATGCCATTGCTACTCCTATTTCGCATATACTTCTTAACAATTCGAATACATAGATATCTCAAACAATTTAGAATAAATAAAGATTGAATTGGTATAAAAGTGAAGTGTTTAATATTTTTTTCTATTCGTATTTTATATATGACCATAACATGCCTCAACTATATATCACCAGTGTCACTATTAGATATCTCAAACAATCTAGAATAGATAAAAATATTGAACAATAAACTTTTTTACCAATTCAATCTTTATTTATTCTAAATTGTTTGAGATATCTATGTATTCGAATTGTTAAGAAGTATATGCGAAATAGGAGTAGCAATGGCATAGTAAGTATTTAAGTGTAAGTAATATTTAATGTGTTAGACATTGGTGCATTGTGACGACTCGTGGAAACTACTAAGCAGGTATAAGAATGACAAATCTATTTCGTATGTTAAACATGACCATAACATGTTTGAACTATATATAAACAAGACGGCTCCCAAATTCGAATTAAAAAAGAAGGCGAACCCGCCATAGTTGCGGCTTTAGTACAAACTCTCTGTCGTAGACTCTACGAGAAAAGTATAGTATGCTCTTTGGAGTTGGTAGTACTAAAAACTATCCCAGATAAGTTAGTACCAACTCCAAAGCTAGTGCTTTTTGTACGAGAAATTTTTAGTAGAAAACTTTAGTACCAACTAAAGATTTACAATCGTAAAGGTTTCAATAGAATATATGGTACTATATATAAAGCGAATGTAAAAAGTATTGATCAGAGGATACTATAGATTGTCGAAGACAGTATAGTATTATCTTCCAGAATGAACAAAAAGGTCATTCATTGTAGTTCATCGTGCAAAGACAAATATCTTATCTTATTATATTGTTGGAACATAATTACGCAAGTTGACTGAAAATCAGTTCCAAATAGCTCCACTTCTTAATGAATTCCTTTCAGCGAAAAAAATGCACAAAACAAAAAATTACGTTTGTTGTAATATTGATTATTTTTTACTCAATAGTAAGAATATCATTTCTATCCAATCAACTGAATTATACGACAGAAGAGATAGGGCAACATATTCAAGATGGACACTTAGGCATGAACGAAAACAGAGTCTCATTCAACGATACAGATGTTCATGAAGATATTGATGAAGATATTGATGAAGATATTGATGAAGATATTGAGAAAGGCATCTTAAAAAGTGATACAACATCTGATGGAGGCAAGTTTTTCACAACATTTGCAAATTCTTCGGTGTGCTTTCCTTGGAACGATGAAGCAGATGAATGGTGGGAAATGCATCCAGACTGGGAGGTATCTTCCGAAAGCAGTCATAACCTTTGTTTCTCTCCAATGTCTGATACTGCGAAAGCTGATTTTTTCAGAAACCTGCACAATATACAATATAATTCAACAAATTGTGCTGATGTCACCACGAAATATATGTGGAGCTCAGGTCTAGGAGCAGACTTCTTGAATGTACAGGATGGGTTAGCATATAGCATCAAGACTAGACAGCCATTTCAGATCACTTTGTTAGATAATGATGGTGGATGGCATTATGCAGCATACAAGAAAGCATACAGAAATGGTAGAGATCCAGTTTGTCCGTCTGCAGATATGTTTTGTTATTTTTTACCTTTGGGAGTATGTAAGCCAGGACCTCTAGGTGAGAATGCAGGATCATTTTGGGTTGAACCTCATGAGAGGACCAATCCTTGGCTACGTGAATATGCAATGCGACCTCAACAATGGATTCGTAAAAGGGTGATGGAGTTCGCTCAATCAGCAGTCACGCCAATGCCCGGGGAAAATGAAAAGTGTGCTGTTTTTCATATTAGAAGAACTGATGTAGTACTTCATCGAGAAGTATCACGTCGATATTTTCCAGTAGAAGCATACTTAGAGAAACTCAAAGAATCAGATCCAGAAGTGAAAGACATTCTTCTTTTTACAGACGATGCAAATGCTGTGGACGAAGCGGTTGAGATGCATCCTGACTATAATTGGATGTATATAAAGAAGAAGAGACATCGTGGAAGTGAAGGAGGATGGGAAAACCAAATTCCATCAGACAATGCTGTAGATGAATTTGTGTCATTAATGTCAATTTTTAAACTTGCATCGAAATGCGATATCTTTGTGTATGGAGCAAGCAGTCTTGCAGACTTAATATCCAATCATATGGAAGCTACAGGAAGACCGATAGATCTTATACGAGTAGATGAAAATGATGAAATATTTAGTATTAACAATACAAATTCTGAAATGGAGTTGCAACAATATTTGCAGTCTCAGAGTTTGGAAGCGAAAAGTAGTGATGCCGAAGATATTGATGAAGATATTGAGAAAGGCATCTTAAAAAGTGATACAACATCTGATGGAGGCAATTTTTTCACAACATTTGCAAATTCTTCGGTGTGCTTTCCTTGGAACGATGAAGCAGATGAATGGTGGGAAATGCATCCAGACTGGGAGGTATCTTCCGAAAGCAGTCATAACCTTTGTTTCTCTCCAATGTCTGATACTGCGAAAGCTGATTTTTTCAGAAACCTGCACAATATACAATATAATTCAACAAATTGTGCTGATGTCACCACGAAATATATGTGGAGCTCAGGTCTAGGAGCAGACTTCTTGAATGTACAGGATGGGTTAGCATATAGCATCAAGACTAGACAGCCATTTCAGATCACTTTGTTAGATAATGATGGTGGATGGCATTATGCAGCATACAAGAAAGCATACAGAAATGGTAGAGATCCAGTTTGTCCGTCTGCAGATATGTTTTGTTATTTTTTACCTTTGGGAGTATGTAAGCCAGGACCTCTAGGTGAGAATGCAGGATCATTTTGGGTTGAACCTCATGAGAGGACCAATCCTTGGCTACGTGAATATGCAATGCGACCTCAACAATGGATTCGTAAAAGGGTGATGGAGTTCGCTCAATCAGCAGTCACGCCAATGCCCGGGGAAAATGAAAAGTGTGCTGTTTTTCATATTAGAAGAACTGATGTAGTACTTCATCGAGAAGTATCACGTCGATATTTTCCAGTAGAAGCATACTTAGAGAAACTCAAAGAATCAGATCCAGAAGTGAAAGACATTCTTCTTTTTACAGACGATGCAAATGCTGTGGACGAAGCGGTTGAGATGCATCCTGACTATAATTGGATGTATATAAAGAAGAAGAGACATCGTGGAAGTGAAGGAGGATGGGAAAACCAAATTCCATCAGACAATGCTGTAGATGAATTTGTGTCATTAATGTCAATTTTTAAACTTGCATCGAAATGCGATATCTTTGTGTATGGAGCAAGCAGTCTTGCAGACTTAATATCCAATCATATGGAAGCTACAGGAAGACCGATAGATCTTATACGAGTAGATGAAAATGATGAAATATTTAGTATTAACAATACAAATTCTGAAATGGAGTTGCAACAATATTTGCAGTCTCAGAGTTTGGAAGCGAAAAGTAGTGACGTCGAGGGAGTCGAACCAATTTTGCATCTGGAAGATTAGCATTTTTGACAGGAAAGATGAAGTGATTAATGCACGCCTATTTTTCCGAATGCGATACTTTTAACTATATTTATATGGAGACTTAAAATTGATGGAATACTTTTTTTATGAATTCATAGGTTGCTCTTCTTTCATTACGATTGTATTATATGGTTGTATTTCTCACATTTTTTTGCTTTAATTTATCACTTTCTAATCTTAGGATTAAGATGACTTATAAATGAAGTTGGTGCAGTGCACCAAGGTTGGCAAAAACTTTAGTTTAATAGGAATAGCGTACAACTTATCCATTGAAATTATTCCTGCCTCTTCATGTGGCAATAAGAAAATATACATGCGACTTGATACCTCTATCTATGATGTTGGTGTTAAGATGATTTCCACCAAAGCAGAGACAGAGGTGCTATATTAAATGAGGGTGACTACAATCATTTACTAAAACTGACAGTAAACGTTGGCGTTCTGAGATCTGATTTGAAGTAAAGGAATATCTTAATCTTTGTTCTTGACAAAATGTCGAAATATTGTTTTCGCATTTTTTATTTTCGTCACTTTTTCTTTGCTTCAGCGATTACTGGGGGAGTAGGATCGACAGACTATC
>Ga0209092_10005140_pt1 | contig 10646 bp, 2 predicted proteins | sample FraStrMetagenome_FD_187446 | JGI IMG/M metagenome (GOLD analysis project Ga0209092, IMG submission 187446) | Marine eukaryotic phytoplankton communities from Arctic Ocean - Fram Strait ARC3M Metagenome (SPAdes) (version 2) | ecosystem: Environmental > Aquatic > Marine > Oceanic | place: Fram... | reverse complement strand
TCACGTTCTCGAATATCATGTGTGGAAATTGTTGCCTCAACTTTGGGTGGTATTTCTTCTTCTTCTGCTTCTTTTCCTCAGAAGATTGGGATCAAAATAATGTAGTAACTTTTACGTAAAAAAAATACCTACATATTATTCAATATAAAATAATACATACGGAACATAATTTTGGTTCGTTGTATGGAACTTTACAACCTTATACTAACTAACTAACTAAGAAAAAAATACGTAAACTAGAGAACGACCCCTCTCCATGGGATTTTGCCGTCTTTTGTGAATTGCCGACCGCGACCTTCTCCAACTCCCAAGCTTCGCATATCGTTGGATTCCTTTCTTACCGGACTCCCATTGTGTGCAATTTCATCTTCTATCGCTATTTTAACTCTCTTTTAGGAAGGAAATAGCAAAAAACGAGCAAAACCAGCTTGATTCCGCGCCTTTTGTCCCCCTCAAGTGTTTTTAGACCTATCCAAAAACTAAATAGCTCTAACCAGGGCTATATTTGATCAGCTACCATTTTCGAAACTCCGATTTGACTTTCCATATAGGATTCCTCTCCATCGGCATCGCATTTTCGGCCATTTTTATTCGCCAATAAGGAAGGAATAAGACTGGGAACGCATTTTCGCCGTTTGTATTTAGACCATCTGTCGATTTGAAAATTTCAAACCAAGATTGGTGCCTAAGTACTTTGAACCAAATACGCATTAATCAACGATTTCCAAGATTCGAATTTTAAAAAATCATCATTTAGAGAAATACTTCCTGACAACGGTCAACCAATTGTATCGTTACAATACGTCATCGAAACGGGATTCAAATCAAAATCACAATTTTTGACGTCACTTAAAATTCTCTTTCCTGTCGTTTCAAAACCTGATCCCGCATAAGATACCCAATTCTTCCAAAAGTGTTTCCGCAATAAGAGCTTCCTACAGATAATTTTAATGAGAAACATAGCACCAAAAATCCTATCTTTTCTGAACGACACTCAGCTGAACTCGTTACGTAGGGATATCAGAGCCCTCATTCAAGGTGAAATTTTCCTTCAAGGTCAATATCAATCCTCCGACAATTTGACCACTACGGAGCTTATAAAATATTTTAATTTGAAGTGGGTGCGTACCTTGCTCCGACTCAGAATCGCCCATCCAGAGATACACGACTTCTTTCGATACTCCGAAAATCTTTTAGACTTCAACGAGCAACCTTCATCACGCGAAGAAGCAATCCAAATTTCCAACCATCAACTTTCCGAACTAAATTTAACCAGGGACATAGCGTATCTGGTATTTGAGATATTGGAATCTTCTATTTCATTTGAAGAATTTTCCAATCATAACGGAATAAACCGGGAAATATCCTTACATTTCCTCGAATTGGCAGAAAATAACACTGTAGCACAACAGTTTATAAGAACCAATCAATTGGGTGATCAGCAAGAATAACTCCTCCATTTTCTGGACGATAATCAGATCTCAAAAAGAAAATTGCCAACGATATGTTTGGTAGTCCAATTCCACAATCCTGTCCCCCATATGCCCCGGCATCTCAAGTTACCCCTGAGTCCGTAGATGAACTCCCAACTCAAGAAATCGATATCTTTACTCAAGCAGAAAATAGTAACAGAATTTTGTTCGACAATGATGAAGAGGAGAAGGAACAGAATACAAAATCACGTAATTATTATGAGCAATTATTTTCCTTAGATTCCGATGACGAAGAAGAATTTTCCTTTGCGAAATCCATAGATGATGCATCTCTTACAACCAAAGACAGCAATTCTCAAACCCTTTTTTATGATGACATTTCCAAAACTTCCTCATCCTCAGATATGTCCATATCAACCACTGACTCAACCGATGATAATTTACCTATATTGAACATTAATGAATCCATTGAATGTATGAACCTTCACACCCAAGGATTGTTTCCCTATCATAGCAATGATTCAAGCGAAAAAAATGCTTCTCATACTAGTGCTAAAAAATTTCAACCTGCACATAGCTTTCTACCGGAAGAGGAAATCAATAAACTATTAGGCTACGAGCAAAAGCTCCCTCCGCCTATCAAACAGGAATGTCAAAGTATGTTAAACACTTCGGACAATATCATCAGTTTTAACATCCGAAATAAATTTGATCATACAACGGCAGCTGAACTTATGACATCATGTGACATCACCTTTGCGTCCTTCCAAGAACCTTTTGGGGCACAGCATAAAGTAAATGCATCCTGGACAGCTTTTACACAAAGGGAGCTACAATCGGCTAGATATATTTGTTTCGAAACACGTTTTCAGGTCATACTATATGACTCCATGAAATGGGGAGGAAAATCAATAGAAAATTTCTCATCAGAGCTGGATGGCAGAATAACCTCAATAGCCTTTGAGTTTGATAATAAGCAACAGTTGGGAATCATTTCCCTGTACGCATGCTCGGCAGACACCCATTCTACAAATCCTACACTGAAAAACATCAATGAAAAAATTCTTAAAAACCTTAAATCAATCAGGCATAGATGGACAAGTAAGTTTCCCAACATGACAATCATCACAATGGGAGATTTTCAAGAGACATTATCGTCCAGCAATAGAGACAATATTGGCAACTTTAGAAAGGAACAAGACTCAAATGGAATACTCTCTTATGTTGCAGATAGTTCTACTTCCATCGTTAGAGAGAGAAATGAATTAACCCAATATATTACTCGCTTCGGTTCGAATGGTGGACGAGGAATTGATCACATTTTCGTAGACTCACAAGATGAGAATTTATCCGCATTTACCAGCGCAAAAATCTGTAGATTGGAAGGCTCCAAATTCTTCCCATCAGATCACTCAATGCTCTCATGCACTTTTTCCAGGCTGGGTCCTCACAACAATATGGACGGAATTCCCAGAACTAAGTACGATTACAGAAAAATATATAGTATAAAGGTGAAAGGCACAGGCAATCTAGGAGAAAATATTAGATTAGATGAAAGTCAATATAAGAGTTCCAAAAACTTTGCTGAACAAAAAAAGCTATTTCAACAAGTTCAAGATTTAACAGATGATAATTCCAATCTAACCAACGAGTCTATCGGCGAAATCGAATCAAGAATATCCGAATTATACACAAATCTTTGGAACTCGGGTAAGGAACAAAAAATTAAAGGGGTCAAAAATGAACTCGTGGAAATAAATGAAGAACAAGCAACCGAATTATCGTATATCTTCCGTAAATTCCAAAACGCAGTCAAGGATGTATTGGATGAATTAAAATTATCATCTACCCAAGACCCCATCGACAAAGCAGGACGAACGCGGGCGAGATTGCGTCGCAAAAATGGATTTAAATTATTTATGAATTTACCTATATCAACAAAACTCAGATATCTTCGATCCAGTGTCAGAACAAAATTGAATTCAGTACGCCGAGCTATATACTGGTTAGAAGAATTTGAAATAAAAGATAAACATACAGATCAAGAACCCATGTCAGAATCAGAATTTTGGGAAATTCGTGATGAAATTGTGAAAACAAGTATCCTGGAAGATAAAGCAAAGGACATCCAAAATTCACTCATGCAGGAAATAGAGGAGAGAGCGAATCATATCACCGCATTGCAATTTATGAAAAAAAAATCACAGGAACTAGATCAAAATAGAACAAAGCAAACCGAAAGCGACAAGGATACTCTCCCCAATACTCTGCCTTACATCTCCGAAAATATCACAAAGCTAATGAATTCATGGCTTAGTGAATCAAATTGTACCAATCATTTCAATATTGCCTCCAAAAATGATCCTTTAGAAGTCCTCTCATCCGAAATCAGCAATTGGAAAGTACCACTTAGTGACTTCATAGATCCCATTTCCATGCGAAAAAATCACAACTTTTTCCTAAAAGTGAAATCATATTTCATTACTTGTAAGAATCAAATCATCTCCCTGAATAATAAGATCACCCGCATCCAAACAATGTACCGAAAAGATACACTTCAATATTTCCTTCAATCAAATACGATCCACTCCTTCACCAATAAAGTTCTCCCAAAATCGCGATCAGCACCTGCAGCACACTCGCTAATTTGGGATGAAACGATCCAAGCACAGAGACGGTGCAAGAACGAAGCAGAAGAATTACAGGCAACAAGCGAGCATCATGGCCATTGGATGGGGGACTCTAAAGCAACGGAAAACTGCGCTTTCGCCAAGGTCATTAAAAAAGGCAAGCTTGGTCCAAGAGGAATCGAATTGCTACCCAATAGAAGGATAACCATGAAAGACTTACCTAAACTTATCCATAATAGCGCCAAACTTCCAAGAAGAATAAAGAGAGCCTTCATCAAAGCTCACAATAAACATACAGCTAATCTTTTTCGTGCCCCTAAACAAAGCCGTACAATATTCAATTATCCATTTTTTCTTCGCAAATCATCTGGACTAATGAATAAAAGTACATTCATCGAATCGCATCTGTGGAAATGTCTCGCTAGCGTCCCAGGAAAGGCGAGGTTTGACGGGTTCCAGCTAGCTACAATAGGAAGATTCGGTTCGCGATGGAGAAAAGCACTTTTAAACATAATAAAAATAATTTTTATCATGAGATATATCCCTGCAGAATTGAAGCAAATCCAACGCTTCCCAATCCCAAAACCTGGCAAGACCAATGAATATAGACCGATCTCCTTGTGCAACGATCTTTATTGCTTTATAAATGCGATGCAAACCAAGCTCACCAGTGCAACAATAGAGAAAGCGGGGATATTACATCCTGGGATAACGTCTTATAGAAAGGGGAAAAGCTGTGCCACTCTAGTTGCCGTGGAGCAAAGCTTTCGCGAGGACTGTTTCGAAAATAAGTTTCCTTGTGTTCAAATAGATGAAGACGAGGAAAATTTTTTTGACCGCGTCTGCATCGAAATAATACTTGCCTCAATGAAAATCAATGGATTCCCTGATCAAGGTTTTCTGGAAATGAAAGCTTGCGCTATGGGGGAAAAATTAGTCGAAATAATCACATGTAAAGGTGTTGCATTCGCCAAATTTATCTGTGGTTTGGAACAGGGCAATCCTGACAGCCCTACCATCGCAAATTTGGTAATCAAATTAAAACATGATGTATGGCACACGGTTTCAAAAGGCATTCAAAAAATCTTCAACAATAATCCAAAGGTCCAATGCGACAGTTACAAATTTGGGACATTCGATATATTTGATGGACCATTAATTATATGTATGATCGGATATTGTGATGATAATTCTAAATTTTTATCCGCAAAAAATGAGGATGATTTAATTGAACTTGTTAATTTTTATATACAATTGGCGGGGGACTTGAGCATGGTGACCAAAATTGGTCGAAAGAGCTCTAAATGCGACATCCAATTCTTCAACGTGTCTGCTGAATTCACCATGAAACTTCAAAAATGCTGGAGTACAGCCTGGAGTTTTATTCACGATTCCCCAATCGAGGAACAAGTTCCTTTTAAAGTGCAAATGCAACCGGAACAATTAAGAAGATTCATGCAAATCTCTAATTATTTTGAACTGACCCTAGATGAACAAATCAAATGGGACAAAATTATCAAACCAGAACCCCACCGACATCTCGGATTATCCGGAACTCTCGACGGGGATTCATCACTCACCTGCTCAAAAACAATAGAAAAAATGTATGAAAGAATCGGTTTGCTAAAAATTCATTCTATGGACCCCGACTCTCAAAGAACGTGTTCAAATATGCTGGTGGCCAGCATGCATAGTTATGTACCAATTCAAGCCAACTACTGTCAGCAAGAACTATCGAAATTGGATGCATTTATTTCAAATCAAATCATGAAACGGAATGGTATCTCCACAACAGATTGTAAGCACAGGATTTTCTTACCTATTTGCAAAGGCGGCCTTGGCTTTAAATCCACATTGGAAGTTGACGTGATTGCAGTAGCTAGGGAATTAGAGGTTATATCCAATGGATCTGGAATCGATTGTTGGGCATTCAGATCGAGACTGTCGGCTATTAAAAAATATAAAGGAAAGGATGAGACGGAGATTAGAAACCACGCTAGGACAGCTATGTTGAAATTAGCTAAATATGGAATACACGTGAGAGACAAATATGATGGGATCTTGAATTGGATGCTAGAAATAATTGCCAAAACATGTTCCAAATTTGCATCAATCGGAAGTGATCAATATAATGACGGAACTAGTTACAGCACTGGCTATGGAAGGAAATCAAATAATATGCTCGCCCTGGGAGGAATATACCATTCACATCTCAAAAATTTAAAGGAAAATAACTGGACCATGACGCCAAATATTCAAAGTGGAATCAAACACCTTGAAAAAATAAACTCAATAGAGAATATCAATGATATCAGATGTAAAGCCGGACAGCTACGCTTCGACCAACTTACCTCACTTCATTCTTTTTATGAATGGGTAAATGAAGATACCTGCCCTCGTTACAGAAATATACCCTCATGTGTCAAGGAATGGACCAAAATAGACCTAAGCAAAAAGTGTAACCCTCATAATGAGGAAAAAAACTTGTGGACATGGAGTGAGGACCGTATCCAAGAGAAAATGAATAAGCATCTCCATTTAAATTTTCAAAAGCAAATTCGTTTTGATTTGAAAGCTATTGACGAATTTAAATTCAACAACTACGCAACAAGTGGAAGAATTCTCAGCAAAATTTTCCACAGTAAAGGACCCCTAATCATCGCAACGGATGGGGCACATGAGCAAAAAAATCCATCAAATGGAATAATCCACAAAACATCCGCTGCATTTTGCATATGTACGCTGGATATACGCGAGGGAGAATCAATTCATTCCACTGGTTGGTTAAATAGGCCCATGATACCAATCTATTCAAGGACCTCCCACCTACCCACCAATATAGGTACCAGCACTTCAGACATCGCCCATGGTGAAGGATACGCGTTCGTAATGGAAAAGCTAGCCATCGACGCGGACCTGGACAAGATTACGATCACAGATAGCAATGCTGTGAGAAATAATATTATCAATCTCCGAGAAAGCGAGAGCATAGAAACTGACAGAGAATACATCCGCACTTTTGCTGGAGGAATCAGTAAATATCTATGTAGCATTTTAAATTCCACCAAAGTTCCGAGCAACGATGAAGATTCAGATTCGCAACAGTCGCAAACGGACAATCCTTCATGGTGTTGGTTTAAAAAGGTCATGTTAGTGAGAAAAAACATATTTCTTGAAATCGCCTCTTCATGGGTGCAACAATATGACTCAGACGACTCCATCGACAACAATAGTGATATATCATGGAAAAGAGAGTATTTCGACAATCATCCTCACCATTCAATACTTAAGGTCAATTCTCATCAATTGAACAATTCCGGCACTGCAAAAAAACAAAATCCCAGATATAATCAACTGTGTCCAAACCTAGCTCTGCTCAGTGCGAACCATCACGCTGACAGGGCTGCAGATTGCGGGATCAAATTCGATAGGTTCACCCGGGAAACAAATTTCGACGTACCCCAATCCGATCTCCGATTTTCACTTACATGGAATGGTTTGGTGATCGATCGACACATAAGTTCTTTTTTATGGTCCATTTTCACGCAGGAAAGAATAAAGAAGTTGAAAAAAAAGAAAACCCAGGGGTTATTATGGCGTATTTTGCACCTATCAGCTACAAATTGGAAAAAACTTTTACCAAAAAAAGGCCTACTTCGACTTTTGCTAGGCGTAAGCAATACGCACAACCGCTGCATATACAAGTCGGACATAATAAGATCAGGAATCTTAAATGAATATCTCACAACTATTCTGGATGTTGAAAAACGGGAAGCTATAAAACTGTCATCAAAAACCAATCAAATATCATACTTATTGACATGCAAGAGATGCAAAAACAACAATTGTATTCATAAAGAAGGCAACACTCGGCACATGCTGCTATATTGTAATAACGAAAAACTTGCTTCATTCCGTACAAAGATGACCAACCTGATCGAAGCTAGGTTAAAACACTTCTTCTATGAATTGTTAAATAAATCCTCGCCGCTATATATTAGCAAAATTCTATATGAAATATCGAATATCTTTTGTGGCCTTCAACAACAACAACAAGGTAGACTGGAAAGTATCCCGACCTTATTTAATAACCAGTACACAGCAATTACGGAATTAATGAAAAAAAATGAAATCAATAACATCTCACAGGCATTATGGAAATCAAAATCACTATTATTATCCGAATTATTGGGGCTTTTGCCTGAGGAGTCGAGCCTCAAACTAACCGACTATAACATAGGTACAGTTGAACTCCCATGGCTTGGGTTGATACCAAAATCTATCAACAAATTTATAATGTATTCAATCACGAACATTAGGAATCTCGCAATCGATAAATCATTCGCAGAAGAATGGCGTGTTGAAATGATCGATGAATGGAAAGAGATAACTTCAATCATCATGGGGAAAGCAATGGGTCTCCATAACATTTCAGGTTCTATCACACGGGAATTGGAAAAGAAATATGAGCACGATGCAGAATTAAAACTCCAAGCAACCACAGCAAACAGCGAGATACAGCATGACAGCAACAGAGACACCACTAACATTAAACGAGGAGCAAAAAAAAGACCAGTATGTGAGTTGGAAACAAAAAAATGCATCAGTGTTTCCTGTGGTTCCGAGCATAAAATTTGGTTGCGGGGAAAATCTCTCAATATAAACTACATCCCCATAACGCACAAACAATGCCAACGTTGTGCAAATTATAGCACCGCCATGAGAGCCGCTATAGAAACCTTCGAACTCATGAAAGAAAGCGAAGAAAAAGTAGGACAAAAAACATTAATCAAAATCAGAACGTATCAAACTATCGGCAGAATCAAATATAATTCACTCATGGATATGCTCCATGAATACTATCCTTCCATTGAGTACTTTGGCAAAGCACGATTCATCAGCAAAAACAGACTTTCTGAAAAAAGTAAAAAAATCTGTCACATCATCATCAACACGGTAAAACATTTCGCTTTACTTCAAAACATGTCTTTCAAACAATCGATCCAATTTATGATCAAGCATATTCAATCAACGCTTAGCCAAATAACCTCTCAAGCAACCAAGGATAGGCAAACCTTAAAACGTCTGAAAACTATACCACCAAATGTAGATATTCTCCCTCACCAAGAATCCTCTCCCCCTTCTTCACAAGCTCCAATAAAAACCCCCACCCCCAATCATTACAGATCCCAAAATCCAGTCACAATCAACTTATGCAGCGAAGAGACCAATTCCTCACCTCTCTCCCCTAAACTCTCCACATCCATAGTTTCCGATTTCAAAATTGCAGTAAGAGGACGCATGCTGGAGGGTCAACACATGTTCAAAGCAATTGAGGTACTAAAATCAAAATACTCCTCCAGTGGTGTCTTCATTGCTTCCCCGGAGGCTTATCTCACCATCACGCAGTGGGAGCCTATACAGGGATGGCAAGCCTTCGCAAGAACCTTTCGTTCCAATACAGCCATGAACCATCGCCCTAATGGCCATTATTTAATTCCTATATTCTCGGGACCAGAAGAAGCCGGACATTGGTATTTGGTCGTTATCATTAAGCAGACTAATTTCAAAAAAGGGGTAATCTTTGATTCAATAGGAAATGGTAATGTACATAACAACACAATCCTCCACACACTCAATGATATTTTCGCACCAGGCAGGGGACGAGTGTACTGGGAGTCTTGTTCTTGTGTACAACAAATTGAATTGGAATGCGGACACAGAACCATCCTTGCCATGCAATACATCTGCGAAGGTCTTTCGAAAGGTGATGAATTTGAAAATTGCTCTGCAATGGCGAGTCTTCAACATCCATCAATTGAACAAGCATATGATCCGGCGAACATCAGACTTAGAGTCAGAGATATAATCAACGAGTTCCGTCCGGATATGGTCCGTGCCCCAATCAGAAACCGCCGCTTCACACGAATCGACACCAGATCGGCAACGTGATGATAACACAAAAAAATCCCTCATACCAGCCGCCTGATCGTAATTAGTAAGTATACTCGTACATCAAATGTACGAGGGGTAAGTACATCGTTATTCGGTTTTCGCTCTTCGGGTTTCACGTCGCATTCCAAAGTTATCGAGGAGGCTTTTTGTTCGGAAGATGCCATTGTCGAATATGTGGCTCATATTGCGTCGATTTCGTTTGCTTGTTTATCGGGGGGAGTGGAATGCGCTCAATTATTAGACCTATTTTCGGAGTATGTAAGAATTAACTGCAATTTCTACAGAGGCATTGTTACGAACATTACGACTAGCCGTCCTGGCCGAATCATCAGTCAGTTAAATATTCTTATCGCGGGCCGTGAAAGCCGTCTATGCACTAATGTGATCAGACTTCTAAACACGTTAAAATAAATATACTACTACTACTACTAACTAACTAACTAACTAACCCGAGACTTTTTTTTTGCACGCGTGCAGTCATCTGGCATTTGCACACTTTTGTCTAAATGATTGCTTGAATGTGCAGTCATTAATTCATTTAGGCTATTTTGCACCAAGTTTTTACTCTAATTTTACTTAGTTTTTCCTAAATATTCTCTAGTACACTCTGTATGTACAAATTTTATTC
>Ga0209092_10005138_pt1 | contig 10647 bp, 5 predicted proteins | sample FraStrMetagenome_FD_187446 | JGI IMG/M metagenome (GOLD analysis project Ga0209092, IMG submission 187446) | Marine eukaryotic phytoplankton communities from Arctic Ocean - Fram Strait ARC3M Metagenome (SPAdes) (version 2) | ecosystem: Environmental > Aquatic > Marine > Oceanic | place: Fram... | reverse complement strand
GTCAACACTGATAACATGGATAAAGCTTTTCGAAAAAGATAGGCTCGGTCAAATGAAAGTATGAACGAGAGTACAGATCTGATACATACAAACCCGATGATTCACTTTTGTTGTGGCGAAAATCTTAATGTGAAACTCAGAAACGACAGGTTTGCAAGGAAAGTGACCACAAAATGTTGATAACGCAGCACGCAGATATGACTGTGCACCCGGTCTTTCGTTTGTGTAATACCGAGATCGTTACAAATAAGATCATAAACGGGATACCTAGGTGAAACGGCTCCTCGTCATAGTTTAGGTGAATAGGTATAACCCGCGGTCATACATCAGACTAGAGGAGTGATCAATTCCAGATTCCCAAATAGCCGCTGTATTGAATGTCCCATATCATTATCGAGAAAAGTGACGGAGATAATCATGATCTCCTCTTTAATTTCTCCAACTATCAATTGGCTGTTCAAACTTCAAACGACTGGGCTATTATGTAATACATATAATATATATACCGGTATATGTACTCAGATGTACGATTATTACAGGTGCCAGTCATTCAACACAACGACGCTTTGTTTGCTCACATATAGGACAGGGGCTTAAACTCCTATGTACGCAGAGCCCAGTTGCGAGAGATGCTTTTGCGTTAAGAAACCAAGTTTGATAAGAACGAGTGTCAGAAATCGACAAATACTGAGGAGGCAAAGGCAAGAGCAGCATAGATAAAAGATTATTCAATGCAAGAACTTCCGTCTGGATGGTATATTCCTAAACGGAGGGTGATAATGCGAACATTATGCCTGCACACAGCTGAGTGGAAAACATGTGGAAACATGGAAGGCACTTTCCTATCTCATAACCATCTAATATTGGTAAATTGCAAAGAAGTAATACACTCATATTCGCACGCGATCCTAAAACACAAAACAGTAACAATATTCGCACGATAGCCTGGAATTGCATTCGATTCGAAAATTTTATGAAATAACGAGATTGGTTGTATATCTTAGAACCGTAATATGGCTATCAGCATCAATTCGTATTGAGGATAGTCCTGATGTATGTGACATTATGAAGTTTGTGAACAATAAGCTAACTCAATTTTTCTCGATAAATCAAAATTCTGGGCACAGTCTGAACCAACTTTCAATGTTCTATATTTCTTGATAGTGGAAGTGATCTTAATTCAAAAAGGAATATCTTTGAATCTAACATAATCAATCGAATTAGCCGAATGACCAACACAAGTTCCGAACCTCGGTGACATGAAGAATCATACGAATGTAGCGAGATGAAAATTAGCGAAATACATAACTACTAATATAATAATTTATATAATTGACCCGTTCTAGCTGAACATGAATTTTCCAGCAAATAGACCATTTACTAGACCGAAGTTCACAGCAAGATAGAAAGTGGATCCTTTCCAACCTCATTTTCATCAAAACACATCAATGATAATGATGCAAGCACATCCATACGAGGGCGGAGGTGAAGGTGGAGATGGAGATGGAGGTGAACCAGACAACCAGACGACCAAATTTCAAAAACACAAATTTGTAACTTCGTCACGTAACGCAGTACGCGCCGTATTTAAATTATCTAAAGTAGCCATCGAAAATTCAAATCTTCTGTTGAGAACAGGCAGGCGTACGTTATGGCTGTGCAGGTGACGTCTAAGCACCAATCACAAATCACAAATACATGCACTCTCACTTTTAAAATACATGCACTCTCACTTTTAAAATACCGCCTCAATCACAAATCACAACACACTGTAACAACATAAACCTCTCTCTCACAAACACACACACACACACACACACACACCTCGATATCGATATCGATATCGATGCATCCAAATTGTATCGGATCTGCTTCCTTTCTACAAGCTATTTATACTCTTGTAACTCACAAGTGCAAGTGCAAGATTCATTTTCACATTTCTATCGAGTCGTATCGTATCCGATTCGAAAGTCGGAGGAGGAACGAAGAGGAGATATTCCTATCGACATCGTCATCGTTGTATCGTGACAATGCCAAGTTTACAACCATCCATAAGTAATCATAACTCCAACTCCACCACCACCAGCAGCAGTGGCAGTGGCAGCAGTAACAAAGATATCAAGAATCAGAAAAAGAGCAGCAGCAACACGAAAGCCGCTGTTGGTGCATGCACCGCTCTTCCAGTACGAATGATGCCGGTCATGTCAGTCATTGGATCGCATCAAATGATGGAAGTTTGGAATGAGCATGAGGTAAGTTTAGTTTGGTTTGGTATGGTTGGGTATTGCCTGTATGGAATCTTTTCAAAGGAATATGTGATGACATGTGTTGTGTGTGTGTGCTGTAATGTACTGTGCAAGTCCATGTATGCGGATTATTGGGTATACTAGTACTGGTATTGGTATGGAGTGATAAATCTGCTGGAATGTTTCATTTAAAATTTCATTCGATAAGATCTCATGTAATGAAATGTAATTTCATGCAATGATATCGTCACCCATTCGGTCATTTCATCAATTACACAAACCTTCGCGAAATGAATCAGGATACCGAATTGAATCGATTGGTTGATGCTCAGCTCACTGCTAAACGAAAAACTTCTTCCTCAGCTGCAGCTACTACGACCTTCGATTGGCAGGACATTGCACGTGATCTCCAGTCGAATAAGAATCCAGCCCAATGTCATGCCCGATATATCTTTCTTCAACCGTTACGAGCACAACAACGGCGTTTACAGCAGCATATGGCCATGTCAGGCAGTAATCACAGTAGTAGCAGTTCCAAGAGAAAAACTAACTCTTTACCAATGAGCAACAATAACAGCAATCACAACACCTCCACAGCATCCTCTCGTGGCGGGAGTAAAGGACCATGGACACTCAACGAAGATCAAAAACTCATCTCTCTTGTCCAGAAACATGGAGCGAAAAAGTGGACCTTTATCTCCGAACAGATGCCAGGCAGAGCCGGCAAGCAATGCCGCGAACGATGGTGCAATCATCTAGATCCTTCCATTAAGAAGGATCCTTGGTCCGAGGAAGAGGATCGTTTAATATTGAATACTCACGACGAGTTAGGCAATCGATGGTCTGAGATTGCCAAGCTATTGCCCGGTAGGACGGACAATGCTATTAAGAATCACTGGAATTCCAGTATGAAGCGTAAGATCTATCGGTATTTTACGGATGAGTTGAAGATGAAGAATGTAGATGTGGCGAGGTTGAGGATCGGTGGACATGTGGAAGGGTGTTTACGTGTGGTGCGGCGTGGAGCGAGGTGTGCAATGGTTTCTAATCGCGGTAGTGGGAGTGCTGTTAGCATTGCAATTTCACCTTCGAATGATGAGTTGAACTTAAAATTGGGATCAAAGGATGGTACATCGTCAATAACAGCTATAACCTCAAACCGACAAGAGTCTCAAAACTTACGAAAACGGTCCAAAACGACAAATTGTATCAAGACTTCCACTTCTACGGCATACGTATTACCTCCTTCTACGCATCCACATCATCCGTATATGGCAGCGTATCATCCATCCATGGCGGCACCAACAGCTCGTCATCCGTACGGATATCATCCAGGATACGTTCATCCTTATAGTATAAATCCTCATGCGATGATGCCGGCAAAGCATAGCAGCAATGGCAAATCGATGTCAAATAATAAAGCTACGACGTCTTCGGTGCAGAAAAATTCAAAAGGGTCATCATCCTCTTCCACAGCACCGGCAGTTGCATCAACATCCGATCAGAAAAGTAGTACGGCTAGCAACAACAACACCCCTGCGGCTTCTACTTCCAATCCTAACGAGTCAAAGACGTCACCAGACCAAATCCACGAACTACGAACCTTCATCCAATCTCTACGAGGCGGATACGATGCCAGCGGGTTCTACCGTACAGCACTCGAACGTAAACGATATGCAAAGGAAAATAACGTTGTAGAAAAAGCTACCGTGGAAGCAATGAATGATATGAACCTGACGGAGGAGGAGAGATCAAGGTTACCGCAATGGTGTCAGGATACTGGTTGGTGTAAGATTTTGAAGGAGTATCAGGGGTCGAAGTTTTTGTTCAAAGTACCGGTGAATAACTTTACACCATCGGGGTCTGCTACTGACGCTAGAACCGATAATTCAAGTAGTAAAGTGAAGGAAGAAAGTAATGGTAGCTGCAGTCCGATTGCGTTGGGAATACCTCAATCCTCTCCTTTGCAAATCCGTCGTCCTGCTAATTATGCTGTGACCAAGAAGAAGAAGAAAAAGAAAGGTATGAAACTGAAACAGTTGGTATCGCACAGTATGATACTACCATCGTCTCCCTCGGCCGTTTCGTCTCATACCTACACTCCCATAATGAATATGGCACTTAAGCTATCGCCTTTGACGACGAAGAAAGTTTCGAAACGTCCTCTACATCATACCATTGCACAAGCTCCTTTCTCGGTGCACAAACCACGTGTGGTGAGTCAAGGTGCTGACGATGATGATGATGGGCAAGATGGCACGAGTGGTAATAATAATAATTATATCATTGGTGATGCATTATTTCATTCGCCTAATGCCCGAATAAATGGTGCATCGGTACAATCCGACTCGCCAACGCAGGATATGATACTACCGTCGAAATCATTTAGTCCGTTCCCGTTTTCGCCCAGTCCAACGACATGCTCGTCGTCTCAAATGATGGTTTTTAATTTGTCCGGAAATACAAATCCTGCATTACAGATGCCATCACCAGACTGGACTTTGATGGATCGGTGCGGTGGTACTGAAGATGAGGAAGGATTACTTCGACCAACGTTTTCGTTCGGTTCAAATAACAGTGATATACAGGAAGTAAAACGGGCCGTATTGGGAGAGATTGGAAATGATTGTTCGAGGGAAAGCATTAGTCCGGTGATGGAAGATTCACCTGTGAAGAAGGGATCGATTTTTACGCCACGTTCGATACTGAAGCGGTCGCCTACAAAGGTTCATTTTCAGATCAATGGTAGTAATGATCATATTAATAAATTGAAACCAGAGCTTAAGGTAAGAATCGGTATGGTTACAAATATCGTCTAACATTGCCTCCCTCACTGGAAATTTAAAAACGCGACAGGCATCGACGATTACTTCAAAACGCAAAAAATTGAGGCAATTGCTCTCCTCTTCAGAAAGCCCAGACAAATATTTGACGTCGTCTGTGGGTAAGGCCACTGCAAGCGTCGTGATAGGATCAGGTGTCGTAGGGCGGAAGCGTTGTCGGACAAGAGCTTCTTAAGACTACAACGAAACTGTGATTTAGTTTGTATAGTACTTCAATGCCTGTATCTTTATCTTCGAATTCATACTATAGAAAATCGTCATCTTGACAAGCACTAAATCTTACAGCCTTACAGAATTCGTCAAGTTTCTAGAGGATTTTGTGTTTTAAGCTATAAGTGTCAGAATTTATGGACTACTCTCTTTGTTGGGTTTTATACTTTACTTTTAAAGTTATACTTTTTTCTGAACAGCACTTTTTTAGTCTGAACGCATCGCACAAATGATGATCTCAAAATAAAAATTTTACAAGCGCTCGCGTCGAGATAGACAAAGTGAGCAATAGAGATGAGAGGAGAGTTTGATTATTATCTGCTAAGATCGGTCGAGAACCTGACTTTCAAGGGTTTTAACCTTGGCCATTATGTTCCGGAAAGCACCAAATGAAAGTAAAACGAATTTATCAGAAAATGGACATAGTATAGATTATATTCTTTCTATAATACTGCTTTAGTATTCGAAGGTCACGAAGGCAAATAATTATAAATGTATGTTAAGGTCAAGCACGTAAACTTCGAACTTGCTGCTATTTCCTTTTAATCATCAGAAAAAAATTCTTCTTTTGTCAGAGATGAAACAGTGGACCATGACCTTTCCTCGTCATCTACTAATTTCTTTTTGTGGCCGTCATTGCCGTAATTAATAGGCATTGCACTCCTTGAATTTGTCACCAGACGATCATCTAGGTAAGCATCCAACGATATCTTTGGATATGCCTCTTCTCTTGTCAATGCAGCCCGTCTTTGCCGTGATGATCGTAATGGTTCTGGATCGTAATCATTCTGATGAGTGGTGGTACTTGCGGAACACGACGTCATAGTAAGAGCGAGCCTTGGCTTTCCATCAAAATAAGAAGGTGAGTTGGAGAGGCGCGTCGTTTCTCCAGAAATAAGATCTTCCTTAAGCTTGCTTGATTGTATTTCATTTGGGTGTATTTGACGGTGATCTTGACTTTGCCTTGAAAGTTGGATTGGAGCAATAAGAGACGTCTTGTCCGGCACTGAAGTAAACTTCGGATTTGTGGAAACCGATCGGCGGGATTCTTTATTTGTCAAAGCAATACTCTCTTTCGATGCATGTGGGGACTTACTTTTGTCTTTTGCAGGATTTTGATTATTTGTCACTGCTTTCTCTCCCCGTCTGCGGTCGCGAACAGCCTTGACTTCTTTCTTCATTTGTTTGAAAATCTGGCGATTGTTCTTTATTGAAAAGTTTACCAATGCCAGAGGTATTTTTCCCCGGCCATCCTTTAAAAACGTTGCTTCAGGATAAATACTGCTTAATACCTCAACAATATCTTTACACGAGACAGAGTATTCGCAGGCTAGATGTCTGAATAAGTGTGAAATGAACCGTATTAGAAATGCTAAATGTCATCAATAAATATCTGGGTATCAAATATATTCTCTTTTATTACTTACAGTGGTAGGCGCCCATATTTGTCCGCAATGAAAACGCCCGATTGGTCCGCATTAAGAAGCAGACTGATCAACTCCATAGAAGCACATCCCCATAGGGACCAATGCAAAGGTAGCATACCGTGCGTATCAACAATCGCAATCGACTCGGGATGTGCACGCAATAAAGCTTCAATCACTCGCGGTGGAGCATTCCTTCTACATGCGTTGTGTATAGGGAGTAATTTCCACCATACGGTCCCATTCGTATGCCGCTTGACGTACCAAGTCGTAGCTCCGATTTTGCCATTATTATTTACCCCTTCCAACAATTCTAGCGTTCTGTCCCAATTATTCTTCTCTATGCATCCATACATTTCAGTATATTCGACAGATTCTCTTTCCACCGCTCCAGTGGAATCTCCCCGGAAAATACGTTTCAACATATTAAACTTTCGATAAACAATGAACTAAGAATTAACGAGAATGACTGTATTATTTCCTGTGCGCAGTCGCGTCAATCACACAGTCAGATGATTTATTTTAACAGATCACTCAACCCTTAGAAATTAGCTCCAACACCCAGGCAGCTTATTGCAGATAAGCAGGAGTGCAGAGGTATTAGCACTTAGGATAGGAGATGGTCGTCAGACGAGAGAAAATAAATACTTGAGATGACGAGATTATTTATCAGATGATAATCGTCCCTTCGACACATGAAAATTAGATGTGTGCCCGTGGGCGTATCATTTAACATGTCACTGTAATTATTGTTATAAAATAATAATACCATTCTCATTTCAGATTGTTATATCATGTCAAATGTGTGTGACTTTATATATAAATAAAAGATGATTTTCCTTGGATGAAAAGTAATTAAAAATTCAATTATTGACAACCTTCTTTCTGCGAATACGGGTCCAGATTGATTGTCGAAGAAACGAAAGAACTATTATCACCTGGAGATGATATATATCAAAATATGAGAAGAAAATTAGCGTAATACCTAACAACTAAATAAAAGCATACAGTTTAAAAAATAATAATTGGGTCTGGTAAAAAAAATATAACAAATTATCAAGCAGACAAATTAGAATGGGGTTGGAACATGCGAAAAAGGTGTGCAAGAATTGGAAACCGCAAAAATTAAAAATTAAAAATTACTTCGAAGTAACATTTTAGGGTGGTTCCGGTCCAAAAAAAAATCTTACGTTTCTTACGTATCTTACGCCGATTATTAAATTTAGCTAAATTAGATGCTTGTTAGCCGCGTAAGTTTTTCTTTTTCGGCGTAAGTTTTTTTTTCAATCTTACGTTTCTTACTGTCAGACTAAAGCCTGTGGTCATACAACCCTAACTCCGTCGGCTTTCTGATCATCCAGACACGACATCGGCCATTATAGTGATAGAACACAATGGTCGTCTGGTCCGCCGTTGGAGTCCGAGTATCTCCCATAGTGTGAACAACCAAATCTTCGATGCGCTTTATGAGTGTCTTCCGACCCGGATTTGGTCCTTAGTACAGACAACAGATGCTGTCCTCAATGCAGACGGCCTAGCCATTATCAAGCGACTACATCGTGAATTTAGCTGGATTCTCACGTGCCCCATGAAGCGTGAAGAATTGAAACGATCTTATAACGGTATCCGATGCTTCCAATCGGAGGGTGTCGTACCATACTAAAATCGCTTTAGTGTAGTCCTAGACCAATGTCTCGCAAACAAATTGGTGGATGATGTTCCTGCTATCTACTGCCAGCATTTCTTACTATCGGTTCTTTCCCCGGATGAAATCAGCACGGCCCAGTCGGTCCGTCTCGAGCATATTGCTCATGAATTTCTATTTTCCACCGCCTATGACAAATGGCATCAGGGTGGCCTTTTGGCCACCCGTGACTATCTCGAGAAATTCCTCTTATCCAGTAAGCATCTATCGCAGACCTATTCCCAACCTATAAATTCTGCGTTCGGGTCACCTTATAGTGTTTCTTCCTCTTCTTCGAATCAGACTCCAGCACCACAACGCTCTAAGCCTCCCTCCCTACAGGCCTCATCTCCTCAACCCAAGTCAAATGACGCCTCATTCACTCCCCATACGAGCTACTCTCGCCCTAGACAAACCCTCATATCCATGGGTCTTCGTCCCCTTACCCATTCTCCGTGTATATTTACCGGTTCTTTAATTGAAGGTGAACCACCGCTTTACTTGGGTCTTTATGTTGACGATTTTGTCTCCATCAGTGCGTCTACGAAAGTTGAATCCAAGTTTGAAACTGTTTTTGGTTATAAGATTAAGACTACATTTAATGGTCCGGTCACGCACTTCTTGGGTATTACATTCACTACTGAACGTCGTTCCGTCTCCATATCTCTTTCTCAATTGCCTTTCGTGGAGAGCCTTCTTCAGAATCATGGCCTTGATAGTGATGCGGTGAATCCTACTCCCTCACCTTTCAAATCGGGTCTCCCCATCGATTCCATCCCTGACATTAATTACCCACCAGAGGAGCAGTCTCGCCTAACTGCCAATTTTCAACATTTGGTGGGTTGTTTCCAATGGCTTACCGTTTCAACTTGTCCGGATCTTGCCACTGTCACCAACCTTCTTTCAAAGTATCTAGCCAATCCTTCGCGAGGTCACCTAGAACATTGTCGACACGTTCTTAAATACATCAAGAGCACTAAGTCGTTGGGAATTACCTTTAATTCCTCTGCAAATTCCTCGCTTGCGGCGTTCATCCATTCACCTGTTGCTTCCAACGTTGTTGCTTTGGCGGATGCGAATTGGGGTGCTGAAGACCAATCTATTTCCCACGTGGATCCTATCCCTAATTCACTCCCCCTCTTCAAGTCAAGATCTCTTTCGGGTCATTTGGTATGGCTTTGTGGTCCGGTCCATTGGGTCTCTAAGCGTCAGACGATTACTGCTCGAAGTACTGCAGAGGCGGAAATTTATGCCACTGATGAATGCACGAAAAATATACTTCATATCCGTCACCTTCTTGATGATTTACACCTTCTCGACACTTATGCTCCCGCTGCCACTATTCTACACAATGACATTGCCGCCTGTGTACAATAGTCAAGCAACCTCTCTACCCAAGGTCTCCGGCATATTCAGCTGCGCGAAAATGCCGTGAGAGAAAGCGTCCAATCGGGAGTTGTAGAAGTGCGTCATATTGCTGGTGCTATCAATTTGGCCGATCTTTTTACAAAGGAAGACAAAGATGTCCAGCATTTTTTGTCATCGTGACATTCCGTTAGTAGAATGCGCTCGGTCTCTTAGCCCAAGGGGGGTGTCAGACTAAAGCCTGTGGTCATACATGCCAGACTGAAACGTATGGCCCTGCATGCCCGTCTGAAGCCTGTGGCCCTGCGTGTCCGAGCACACAACAAAGATACATGTACCGTAAATTACTAATACGCATAATTTTCACACCTGATCTTTCTTGATACTTACGTCTGGGAACAAAAACTTACGCCGTCTGAAAAAAACTTACGCGGTCTGGAGAAAAGGGTGTTGCGCACGATTTACATATCTGAAAAGCCTGTACGATGTCGAGATACATGTACTTGAAAAGATGTTCTATTACACAAGGTAACCTAGAAACCTCATGACAATGACAGCACCTTTGCCATGCAACTGGCAAATGAACGAATGTAATGTAGTTCGTATATACCGTGGAGCAGGCCTATTTATTTGAGGAAATCCGGCTCTTCTGAGGAAATAATTCCTCATCCACAAATTAAAAAATTCCTCAAATACGAGCAAAATCTAATGGCGTTAATGGCGTTAATGGCGTCAAGCAAGCGTAAAACACCCTTTCAACATAAATGGTTGCTTCTTTATGGTTTAGAAATCTGTGCACGGGATGCCAAAACGTCTAGTGTTGTCTCACTTCGATGCCGTTTCTGTGAATTTGGCAGAGAAGGTGCGAATGGCGA